>Ga0255338_1000484_pt1 | contig 124958 bp, 98 predicted proteins | sample MeOH1_35cm_T4_19_FD_203715 | JGI IMG/M metagenome (GOLD analysis project Ga0255338, IMG submission 203715) | Sandy soil microbial communities from University of British Columbia, Vancouver, Canada - MeOH1_35cm_T4_195 | ecosystem: Engineered > Artificial ecosystem > Sand microcosm > Unclassified... | reverse complement strand
CCTGGTCGGCTTCCGTCGTACTCTTGCCATGGGTGGTGTCCTCGGGAACGAGTGCGAATCCTTGGCCGGATCAGCACTTCAGTACCGCGGCACCACCCGAATTTCAACTAGCCCTGAGACTCACCCCCATAGCTTCTCGCTCGTTGCAACGATCGTTAAAGCGCTGCCACATCGGAGCACACCCTTTCCAACGCTTCGAGCATCTTCGGCGCAGCATCGATGGCGTCAGCATATGCCCGCTGTTCATCCGGTGATGGGACCCAGCCTGTCCCTTCGTTAATCGACCGCGCCTTGTCCATCTGAGACACGAGCAGTCGCAGGGACACAGCGGCCTTCCCGGCGTAGTTTATGGCGTCTTTGTTGACCACCCTCGCCAGCGCTTCAAGTTCAGTGATGTCGGTGGAACTTAGATGCGCAAAACGCCGGAGCTGAATGTGGTTTGGACCGTTTGGCTTTAACTCCGCCAGCATCAGGCGAACACGCTTCGCGAGCGATGCGAGCGATTGTGCGTTGCGCCGCTGAGCTGCGATAGCATCTTCGCGCGATTGAGAGAGCTGTTGTATTTGGATTTCTAGTGACCGCTGCGCTGCCTGGAGTTGGTGCTCGGCAGCTCTCGACTGAGCTTCAGCCGCGGCGGCTTGTTGGTTTGCGGCTTTCGCCGCAGCTTCCGCGGACTTGGCATTCTCGCGGCCAGCCTCTGCCGCTTTCCAGGCTGCATAAGCAGCGAAAGCGCCGACGGCCAGCGTCGCCAGCGTGAACAGCGCGCGCCCTATGACCGACCAGTGTGACTCGGAAGGCGCAGCAACGACCGCGATGGTGTCGACGACGGTCTTGTAAACAGTGTCGACTAGGGTCGTACGAACGGTATCGAACACCTTCACCGTGTCGGCCACTCTTTGCGGCACTCCACCGACTGGAACTTGGAGTAGTAGCATGTCCGAGATAATCGTGGCACTCTAACGCCCAGAGTTCAGCTGTGAGGGAGCCAAACAAGAGGCGCGGCTGCAGGCCGCGCCAGTCCGAGAATCCCTCGTCCGCTGCAACGATCGTTAGGTGGACGCCGCACGCGCTTCAGCTGGCAGCCTCTGGTTTAGCGACGACCACTCTCGACCCTCGTCTCCAGCAGACGAAGGCTGAGGGAGTCCACAGGCAGCTCTGCTTGTTTACAACTCGCTTGACGAGCTGTGGGTGATAGCGGTCACTATCGCGGTTGGCGTCTCTAACCCGCACGTACCGCGTCGATGATGCTTCCCTGCGACGCGCGAACGGCGTTACCGCAATGAGCGCGGCGCTCAGCACGACTCGAATCGCTTCGACGGGCATACGAGATCTCGCACCGTGATGCACCGCGTCGGCACCTCCGTATGGACCGGCTGTACCACCCCGGCTCGGTCAAGCATTGGACCACGCGCCGACATAGCCTCTCAACAAGACACTTCACCCTGCCGATCTACTCACGGAGGGAGTAGAACCACCGGTGCGGACGGTCGAAGCCGCCCTCAACCGCTTCTTCCCCCAGCATCGCCGCGCCCTCGACCGCCGCTTCCGTGAGGAGCGACGCACCCGGAATGAGTACTGTCGCCGCCGCGCCAAGAAAGCGGTACTTCCGCATTCTCTTTTGGATGGTCAGCTCGGCCTCCAGTACCTCCTTCACAATTCGCCGGCCGAGGCTCGCATCGAACTTCTCGCCCGCGCTAAGCGCCGCCGCCACGTCGTTACGAAGTGCGCGCACGTTGCGGTTGTCGCGAATGAACCGAATGACAGCATCGAGGGTACGTGGGCGCAACTCCGGAAGAGCGAACTCGAACAGGTTGCGCGCCTGCGTCGCCAGTCGACGCTCATCATCAGCTTCCCACCGCGTCGCGTAGAGGCGTTCATAGTAGGGTTGACTGTCGTCCCAATCGAGGATTGCGGCTCCCGTTTTGAACCGAATCAGATCCTGAATAACGGTGTGACACACCAGGGGCCTGAGCACCGACTTGAGCTGATCAGCCTCCTTACTACTGAAGTTTCGGCGTCTCGATTCGATAAGACCAGTGAGTGTCCTGAGGAGCGTCTGGTTGAGCGAACCATCAAGAGTTAGAACGGCATTCACAACAGCGAAGTGATGCTCGTTGATAGCACGACGCTGGGGATCCCCGAACTTCTTGAGGAAGAGATCACGATCCGCCCTTAGTACACGCCACTGTGCACGCACCGGCGACAACCACCCGAGCACGTCCTCACAAAGGAGCTCTACCTTCTTGGCTATTCGCTCTCGATGTTCAGCGATGATCGAGGCACCATCATACGTCTCGAGAAGGCCCTCCTGTCGAAGGCGATCCAAGCTACTCAGTAGAGGCTGAAGAAACCGAAGCCTGCCGCACTCGCCACGCATGTACTCCAGCGCGCGCAGGTCGAAGTGAAACCCGGTCCCTGCGAGGAGTAGCGTGTAGTCGAGGTCGATGAAGTCGTCCCCTTCAACCCCGATCGGGTAGACCGCGTGATCCGGGATTTCGGCTACGACGTACGGGTTGTTAAGGCCAAACGAAGAGAGTACGTACTTCACGGCCCAGGTGCCTGAAAAATTGGGTTCGCGGCCAATCGCCCAGTCCACTGCTGGTAGTGCCGCAACCGGTTGACACCGAAGGCGATATGAAACGGCGGCACAGACCTGGTCACCGTCGCTCCTGCGCAGACATACGCCCGTGGGCCGATCTCAATCCCCCCTATCACTAACGCGTCGTGGCCTATGAACGAATTGTGGCGAATAACCGGACTCGGCTCGTCGTCATCGCGGTGATCCCACGGGGCGGCGGAATCGGCGTGGGTGTGCACCAACCGTCCGAAGGAACGGCAATCATCTTCGATGATCGTGCGTTCGGAGACTGATCCACCGATAACGCACCTGTCGCCGACGACTGCATCGACACCGACCGTACCGCGATAGAGCACGAGTACGTCCCGCCCGAGCTGCGCGAAAGGTTCGACGCGGCAGTACGCATCGATCACGCAGCCAGCGCCAAGCCTCGCGCCAATGCCAATCGTTGCGAAAGGTCCAACATAGATCATCTCCGGGAGAGCGATGACCGCGTCGGAACGCCGGACGATCTCCTCCCACGGCACGGCGCCCTGCAAGTAGCGGGGAGGCGCGCCGACGAGTGCGGTTGGATCGATGTATCGTGTGGGGGATGCGATCATCGTAATGCCGTCCGAAGAATCAGCTCGAAGTTGCTTCGGCTTTTTTCCCCGACGCCGGCGTCGTCGTCGCGGTCCGTGAAGCCGTGCTCCATCGCAGGTACCACGGTAAGAGCGATCGACGGAAAGCTACGGGCGATCGCGCGCGACAAATCGACGGGCACAATGGAGTCGGAGTCGCCGTGGATAATGGCGGTCCGCGATTCGACGCGGCGAAGGTGGGGGCCGACGTCTGCTACGGCGAACTCCAGTGCATTGCGCCAATTGAAGGCAACGCCGGGCATGATTGGTATCGTGGCGTCGCGTAGTAGCGCATCGCGAAGGAAGTCGCCGTACTTCGCCGCGCGATCCGGATGGCGCGGCTCGAGGTAGAGTTCGCGATAGCTGATGGCCGGCGCGAGCAATGTCACGGTCCCGAGAAGTTCCTGAAACACGCTGCCAGTCACCACCGCTGGCCCCGCGCCGAAGCTGGTGCCGAAGACGTGCAGCGAGGCGTCGTGTAGCACGCTCAGGCCGAATTGGGTCGCGGTAATGGCATCCGCAATACAGTTCAGCAAAGTGAACGTCTCGGGTGGTGCACTGCTGAGACCATGCGCGGGAAAGTCAATGCGCAGGACCGCATGACCGGCGTCCGCGAGACGTGCAGCCAAACGCTGGTAAAAGTCGGCGTACTCGTTGTGGTTCTCACCCAGGCCGTGCAGGAGGACGTAGAGTCGCGTCGGCGTTGCGCCCGAAGGACCGGAGAGCACGTATGGGATCGTTCGGCCATCCTTGGCCGTCAGCTGCGACGAGCTAACCGCGTCTGTAATAGTGCGCTTGGAGTTCTTGCTCATAGTGCGTGGCGAAGTGGGTAACGTCTTCGACGGTGATGTCATGCGCCGCGCTTAGCGCGTGCTCGACCGTCGGGTGGCGCGGCGCGACGCGCAGAATGCCCTGAAGCAATGACAGGTACTCGGCCATGCCCGCTGCCACCCACGAGGGATCCTGCAACCGGGAGAGATCGGGGGTGTCCTCATCGCGAAAAAAGAGGAGAGAGACGAGCAACTCTCCGAACTGTTCCATCCGCACGAGGTCTGAGCGACCCGGACGCGGGCGCAGTTGAACAACATTCTGAAACGCCCTGACTACCGCGCCGTGCTGAAGCGAAGACCAGAAGAACAACCAATCTTCGTTGTAAACATCGGGAAAGAAGCTCAGTGGGCCGTTCGGATTCAGGATCACCGCGTTCCCACTTATCGAGACCTCGGGTCGTAATAGGCCGAGCTCACATCGCACACGATCTAAGGTGGACAGGTCGGGGTCACGGAGTGCGTACGAACACGCAGCGTGCGCACCCGATCTGAGCACCGCAAGTCCCGAAGGAATGAAGCTGTGTCGGAACTTGATATCGTCATCGACCAACAAGATGTGCTCGTAACCCGCACGCAACGAGTGTGCTAGCGCAAAGTTGCGCTTCGCTGGAACATCGAAGCTGCCCCCCCAGCGGCTAGTGGGATTCAGTGAGGAAGACCGCGAGGACCAAGCGGTCAGTGATGAGGGTTCGAAGTGGACAACCTCGAGCGGTAGCTCGACTCGACTCTCCTCCGGAACCCACGGCACCGACGAGAGGACGACAACCCGACGTGCGCATTGGGCCAGTCGGTCGACGCGGGTCTGCAGCCAGGGAGCGGTGCCACGAGTGACCAGGTATGCGCAATCGACTCGCTCGTCGCCACCAACGTAGACCGGAGTGAAATCCGGCGTGCGCAGAATGCGGTCCTGAACGCGAGCGCGCGGCAACACGTACGGAACCGTCGTCGGGTCGGGTGCCATGTCGAATATTCGTGCGGGAGTTGGTTGCACGAGCGTCCGAGCAGGGAACGGCTACGTAACTTGCGTGCTTACTTCCGACGCTTGCGAATTGAAGCGGCGTCGACGCGTGGGCCTAGAGCGCCGAAAGTACTAGCCGACGACGATAAAGCAACCACGAACAGCCCAACGAGCAGAAGTCGCCCCCTGGGAGACGCGCGTGCCCACCTAACGCATGAAGTTGAGCTGCAGGCGAATCAACTAGGGAAGCTCTGAATTAGACATGTTTCGCCGGGTTTCATTTGCTCTGCGGGAGTCGGCGGTCGCGTTTCCCCCGCTCAAGGCCGAGGGAACTCGGGTCGGCGGTGGCGTTCGGCGCCGCGCGGCGCTCCCGGCGACGCTACCGGCGACGCTACCGGAGACACGTCGCCCCCTGCGGGCGCAGGCGTTTGCGGACCAGGTACAGGTTGGCCAGCGCGAAGGCCGCGAACACCCGCGCGGTGTTCTTCGCCAGCCCGCGATACCGCACCTTCGTGAACCCCCACAGGTGCTTCACCACGTGGTAGGCGTGCTCCCCCCGCGCCCGGATGCGCGAGCGCGCCCGGTTGATCCGCTTCCACCGCTCGCTCAGCGGGCGCTGCTTCGTCGGCCGCCGGTTGACGCGGTAGCGGATCCCCGCCGCTTCGGCCGCCCGCCGGTCCGGCTCCGCCCAGTACGCCTGGTCCCCGTAGAGCGCCGTCTCCTCCCCGTGCAAGAGCTGGGGCAGTTGCGTGATGTCCGCCGCGCCGGCGTGGGTGGTGGTCAGCGAGTGCACGATCCCGCGCCGGTCCGTGCCGGTGTGCACCTTCATCCCGAAGTACCACGTCTTCCCCTTCCGCCCCTGCTTCATCTCCGGGTCGCGCGTGTCGGCCGCGTTCTTCGTCGAGCTCGGCGCGTGGAGGATCGTGGCGTCGACCACCGTGCCGCTCTTCAACAACAGCCCGCGGTGCTCCAGGAGGCGGCGCACCAGGTCGAACATCGCCTCGGTGAGGCGGTGGCGCTCGAGCAGGTGGCGGAAGTGGAGGATCGTCGTTTCGTCGGGGATCGCGTCCTCGCCGAGCTCCACGCCGGCGAAGCGGCGCATGGCCTCGCTGTCGTAGAGCGCGTCCTCGGCCGCCGGGTCGGACAAGTCGTACCAGTGCTGGAGGAAGTAGATGCGGAGCATCCGGTCGAGCGGCATCGCGCGGCGCCCCCCGGCGCCCGTCGGGTAGTGGGGCGCGATCAGGGCGTGGAGCGCGGCCCACGGGATGACGGCGTCCATCTCGGCGAGGAACAGCTCGCGGCGCGTCTGCTTCTTCTTCCCGCTCCAGGCGAGCCCGGCGAACGTCTGCTGCTGTCCCATGCAGTCCTTGATCGGCGTTAGGGTGGCACTACAATACCGCGATGGCCACCCCACCACCATCCTTCTCCAGAGCTTCCCTAGTCCCGACTGCGGCGGCGTGATGGTGTGCCAGCGGGCGCGCCGCAGGGACCGCGCGGGCATTCGTTCGCGCGACGCCTAACGCTCGCATGCAGCAGCAGAGGCTTCCCCAGCTACGCCAACCAAGCGGAGGTGAAACAGCTGATGCGCGCGCAGAATTTGATGCCGGTCGCGCCTATCGGCCATATCAAATTATTAGGCGGTCACGCGCCCGCGGTCGTCACCGTCCGCGCCCGTATTTTCCCGGGTAGTCGTGAGCCGAATACAACTCGATCTTTGCGCCACCCTTTAACATGAGCTTGACGAAGGCGCTCAGTTCCCCCTCCTCGGTCGTGAGAACAAGCCGGTCACCGTCGCGATGTAACCGGTATTCGTAGAGGAAGATGGCGGCGTCGTTGTAACCCAAGTCACCGATGTTTTTATCGGACATGAACTTCAGCATCCGATCCGAGTACTTGGTGTTAGACCAATCATCGTTCAGCTGCCCGGCTGCGTGCTCCTCGTTGGCCAGGTCGTGCAATTCTTGGAATAACTGCTCGATCTTCGCGGCATCTTCCTCGGTCTTGAAGGAGCCAATCATGACTATGTTGCTTGAGTGTTCGCTCCCAAAGGATCGCCAGATCTTCATAGTTCCTCGCCGGCAAGGTGGGTAGCATCGGAACGGGACTGGAGTTCATGAATGGCATCTTGAAGCGAGGATTGCTCGGAGATTTGAACACCGTCGCTGTCGAAGGCACAGCCCTTCAACACACCCGACGCATCGATGTGGAGGAAGTCCATGTATCTTCGGCCATCACTGATGGCAGCAACGGGCGCGGTGAGCCTGTCGGCGTACATCGACGAACTCCGCAGCGGGTAATTCGCCCAGTTGTCAAGCATCCAGCCGTTGAGAGCGTCTATCGTGCGCTCGCTCGGAGCGTTGCGACCGTTTTGCGGCACCTCAGGAAGTAGGAGCAATTCCATCGCACCTCTTTCGACCACAAAATCTGCAGCTGAGGGTAACTCGTGAATCGTCTCGTCGTTAATCAAATAGTTGATGCCAAAAGGCGCGGTCGCTCTGATCGTTTCTAGCGCGGCCAAGAATTCCCCAAATGGCTTCCCTCTGTTCGATTCGTATGTCCCGTGCATGCCATCCATCGAGAGACGGATAAAGTGAACTCGACCCTCAAGCTCTCGCGCCAGATCTCGTTTGTGCCAATGACCATGCGTAGTGAATGAGACACTAAGCTCCGTACATTCGGAAACTTCCTGACAGACGCTCCCGAAGTCTGGGTACAGGGTTGGCTCACCCCCGCCGAATCCTATGCCGAAGCAACCGTTGGCGTCTGCCTCATCTGCCCAACGCAGAAGCTGTTCTCTGGCAAGGCGCGCCCCATGCTTTGGCGCGAAACAATAGGCGCAGTGGAGTTCGCAGGCGTTCGTGAGCGCGACGGAGAGAAACCGGGGCATCTTCGCCCAGCTGCCACTAGGAGGGCGCAGCTCGTCGAACAGCACGTGGAGCCCGGTTGACCGTTCAAAGTAGTGAACACCTGCCGGCTCGTAACGCACTCGCATTCCCTTCCTCCGTTTCGTCCAGCGAACGGACACTGTAACCAGCGTGACCTGATCGCTGCTAGCGTGAGGCCACTGCAGGATTCCGGGACCGCCGGGGCAACTATGATCGACGCCGCCTGATCGGCATGCGCGAATGGTCCAATGGTCGCCTAACGCCGCAATCCAGATGCAAGTGAGTTATCACCGTTGCGGCGCCGCCGCATCCATAAGATCGCTTGTTAGCTGCAACGCCACGTTAGGCGGCGCGGCGCTTGAGCTCGAACTATGTCGCGGTACCTAATGCTTAGGTCACTACGGCCGCACTGAGGCGATGGAGGACCTGTCGAGAATCCGCCACGGCTTCACCGAGGCGTCGCGGGTCGATCTCACTTTGGCCATGTACGACACTGTTTCGGACTCGCAGCAACCGGCGAATCGTGTCGAGGTCCTCGGCCGCCACGGCACCGGAGTGGTAGAGTAGGTCGATAATCTCAGATATGGGCCGTTGTGCCGTGCTTTCTCCTACCTTTATCGAAGCGAGCTCACGTAGGGCCAACTCGATCTCGCTCCAACTACGGATAAAGCTGGCGGTGTCAAGCAGGCGCGGTTCGAAACCGACCGTGCCAGCCGAGGCGAATACTCGTCCTGCGACTCTGCTTCGACGCACCAGGAACGAAAAAACGACAAGAAGAAAGCCGGTCGCAGCAACCGCCAGTGCAATCGATTCAGACTCAAAGATCTGCCGGCCGAGGTACCGCCCGACGATCATGGCAGCGAAACCGACGAGGCCCACGATGATGCCGAGTGCCGTGTACATCTCCAAGACACGATCGACGAGTGACCGACGTAGACGGCCCGAATCAGGCTGAAGGCGACTGAACGCTTGTGCGAGATCGGCGACCGAGATCTCCCGAAGACCTGTACCCGCGCGAGTCGCGGCGTCCGCCGCCCCGAGAAGCAGACGGTCTCCGAAATCACGAACTAGCTCGCCCATCATCTCTCTAGCAGCCGGTGTCAAGAGACTTCGAAGGTCATTCGTCGCCATGTTACTCCTTCATCGCGGAGACAACCGTGGCCACGATTGTCGTCGAAAGAACAACAATGAATGTGACGAGCGTCTGCGGATCCTTCAGCTTATCCGCATCTGCAAGAATACCCGTAACAAACCCACCAATAGCCGAGCCAATCTTGCATAGCATCAGCCAGCCGCTCTTCGGTCGTTTCGCGTAGCCGCGTCGCATCAAGAGGTCAGCGTCTTGTACCATGCTGCTGGTGATCTCTGGCGCTCTCCCCGCGCTGTTTAGGGCAGCCTCCAAGCGCGATGCTTCGGCGAAGAGATCCGCACGATAGCGCTCGACCGCTTCGTCGAAAGCGGTCAGGGCCGGGCCCTTTAGAGCCTGCAGGTCGCTATCAGTAACCGTTACGTTAGACGCCATCGCTCGCCCCGGCTATTCGTTCTCAGAGCACGACACGGCAGTGTGAAGCTGCGAACACGGTGGGTCGCCCGCTAGAGGCTGCTCTCTTAGACTGTCGGGTGTCGAGAACGCGTCGGCATCGCCTACCGCGATTGCCCTGTTCCGCCCTAACCGGACCTCCACGGTGTAGCCCCGATCGGCCGGCGCTTGCACGCCGCCGAATCCGGCATCCGACGGCAAGAGCCAACGGTCGGCACCACAAGCTACACGCCGCAGCGACCCTGCTCACGTGTCAGTTTGCGACTTCGGAATCGGGCTCCGAGCCACGCCGCCTAACTAACTCAATGGGATCGGAGCGTCCGCCGCCCCCTTTCGGAGCTTGCCAGCTCGCCAGTTGCGCCACCAGCACGTTAGGCATATCCCCCTCCCGATAATCCCACGGGAGCACGCCGGCGCCGCCCCCGTCGCCAACGCCCCCCGCCCCCGGCGCGTATCCTAATGCCCCCAGCGACACCACCTTACCAGGCCTCCCGATGCGACTGATCCGCACGTCAGCCTCGGCGCTGCTCCTCGTAGCGCTCCCCCTACCCCTGCTCGCCCAGAAGAAAGCCCTCACCCAGGCCGACTGGGACCGCTGGCGCTCCATCCAGAACGCCACGCTCTCCAACGACGGCAAGTGGGCCGCCTACACCCTCAGCCCCCAGGTCGGCGACGGCGAGTTCGTCGTCCGCGCCACCACCGGTACCACCGAGTACCGCGTCCCGGTCGGCTACATCGGCCGGCCCAATAACACGCCGGGCGGCCTCCGACCGCCCCAGGCGGGAGGTGGCGGCAGGCGAGGCGCGGGCGGACGCTTCGGCGGCGCAGGGGCGGCCTCCCCGTTCTCCGCCGACAGCCGCTACGCCTTCGTGATCGCCCAGCCGCCCAAGGAGGAAGTCGAGCGCGCCCAGCGTGCCGCGCGCGCCAGCCGCGCGGCCGGCGCACAGGGCGGCGGCGCCGCCGCCGACACGAGCAACGCGACGTCGCTCGTCATCGTGAACCTCGCCGACGGCAAGACGACCACCGTCGCCGGCGTGCGCTCGTTCCGCCTCCCGCGCGAGAATGGCAAGTGGATCGTCTACTCGGCCCCCGACACCGCGCGCCGCGCGGCCGGCGACTCCGCCAACCGCGCTGGCGGCGCCCCGAATCGCGGCGGCGCCGGCCGTCCGGGTGCCGGCGGACCCGCCGCACCGCGCGACCGCCGCTCATATGGTAGCGCGATCATCCTCCGCAACCTCGACAACGGGGCCGAGGAGCGGCTCGCCGACGTCCTCACCTACGCCTTCGACGACAGCGCGAAGGTCCTCGCCTATACCGTCGTCTCGCGCGACTCCACCAAGGATGGCGCCTACATCCGCGACCTCACCAAGGGCACGACGCAGACCCTGCTCGCCGGCCGCGGGAACTACCGCGCCTTCACCTTCGACAAGAGCCAGCAGCAGTTCGTCTTCACCTCCGACCGCGACGAGTTCGGCAAGCCGAACGCACGGCCGACGGTCTACTACGGGACGCTGAAGGCCGGCAAGGCGCAGTCGCTCGTCGCCTCGAGCATGCTGCCGAAGGACATGCACCTCGCCGACAACGCGCCCATTTCCTTCACGCGCAGCGGCACCGCGCTCCTGCTCAACATCGCGCCGCCGCCCGACGACACCATCCCCGCCGACTCGCTCGTCGGCAAGGCGCAGTTCGACCTCTGGCACTACAGGGACCCGCAGCTCCAGCCTACGCAGAAGCTCCAGCTCGCGCGCGAGCGCAACAAGAGCTACCAGGCCATCTACAACCTGGCGTCGAAGAAGCTCGTGCAGCTCTCCACCGACTCGATACCTAACGTCCTCGTCTCGGACGACGGCCGCACCGGCATCGCGTCCACCAGCGTGGCCTACGACATCCAGCGCATGTGGGGCGACGACGGCAACGACGTGTACGTCGTCGATCCCGGCACGGGTGCGCGCAAGCTGATCAAGCAGAAGATCTCCGGCCAGGCGCAGCTCTCCACCGACGGCAAGTACGTCATCTTCTTCGACACCGGGCACTGGTACACGTACGCGATCGCGACGGGCAAGACGGTGGACATCACCGCCCCGCTCGAGAGCGTGCACTTCGACCAGGAGACCTGGAGCACCCCCGACACGCCGTCCCCGTGGGGCGTCGCCGGCTGGACGAAGGGCGACCGCTCGGTGCTGCTCTACGACCGCTTCGACATCTGGGAGCTCGACCCGACCGGCGCGAAGCCCGCGGTGGTCGTCACCGACTCCGTCGGCCGCCGCGAGCAGCTCGTCTTCCGCATCGTCGACCTCGAGCGCGGCGACGACGAGCGCGCGATCGACCCCGCCGAGCCGCTCATGCTGCGCGCCTTCAGCGAGGCCACGAAGGCGAGCGGCTTCTACCGCGACCGGCTCGGCGCCACACAGGCGCCCGAGAAGATCGTCATGGGCGACCTGGCGTACGGCGTCCCGTCGAAGGCCCGCGACGCCGACGTCTACATGGTCACCAAGAGCACGTTCGTCGAGTTCCCCAACCTGTGGGTGGGGCCGAGCCTAACGTCGCTCACGAAGATCTCCGACGCGAACCCGTGGCAGAAGGAGTACAACTGGGGCACCGCGGAGCTCGTGACGTGGACGAGCGCCGACGGCGTGCCGCTCCAGGGCATCCTCTACAAGCCCGAGAACTTCGACCCGTCGAAGAAGTACCCGATGATCTCGTACTTCTACGAGGACCTCTCCGACGGCCTGCACAACTACATCGCGCCCACCGGCCGCAACGTCATCAACCCCACGCACTACGTCTCGAACGGCTACCTCATCTTCGAGCCCGACATCCACTACGAGGTCGGGTACCCGGGGCCGAGCGCGGTCAAGTCGATCGTGCCCGGCGTGCAGAAGCTGCTCGAGCGCGGCTACGTGGACCCGAAGGGGCTCGGCCTCCAGGGGCAGTCGTGGGGCGGCTACCAGACCCTCTTCATCATCACGCAGTCCCAGATGTTCTCGGCCGCCATGGCCGGCGCGCCGGTGGTGAACATGTTCAGCGCCTACGGCGGCATCCGCTGGGGCTCCGGTGTCGCCCGTGCCTTCCAGTACGAGAAGACGCAGAGCCGCATCGGCAAGTCGATCTGGGACTCGCCTAACCAGTACATGGAGAACTCGCCGCTCTTCTGGCTGCCGCGCGTCACGACGCCGCTCTTCATCATGGGGAACGACGCCGACGACGCGGTACCCTGGTACCAGAGCATCGAGACGTTCGTCGCCATGCGGCGGCTCGGGAAAGAGATCTACTTCATCGACTACAACAACGACGTGCACAACCCGGCGAGCCGCGCGAACCAGAAGGACATTGCCATGCGCATGCAGCAGTTCTTCGACAACAAGTTGAAGGGCAAGCCGGCGCCGGAGTGGATGGTCAAGGGCATTCCTGCGAAGGACAAGGGGCGCGACCAGCTTGGGCAGCAGGTAATGCCCTGACGCCTGGCGCGGCGTCCGGCCGACGGCCGGACGCAGGGTCGCCTCGGCGGACGCAGACGGTGTCTACTCGCGGGGCCTATTGCCAGATCTGGCAATAGGCCCCGCGATCGCGCATCCGCCCTCCCCACAAGAACACCCCGGATCACGGCGAGCGACGAGATCGACCAGGGGGGCAGCGACCACCGGGCCGGCTGCCGTGACTTGACAGACCGGTCGGCCGAACGAATCGTATCCTGCCGATCAAACCTGAACGGACCGCACCGGTAGCTGGCCGACCGTACGCGGCGTGACGCCGTTCCTCCTCCAGCAGGGCGAGGTCGCTATGCGCTATTCACGGAAGTCGGTCGCACGCTTCGTCACACTCGGAACCATCGTCGCCCTGGCGGCATGTTCGGACGACGCATCCCGACCGACGGCACCCGTCGTACCACAGGCGCCGCAGGCGGCACGCTCCCCGCAGGCCCAGGCCCGGCTCGAAGCGCTCTTCCAGCGCACCTCGCCCGAGGTGATGGCGCTACCGGGAACGGTGTTCGCCGACAACGACGAAGTCGCGGGGCGACTGGTGTTCGGGGTGGAGCACGCGGCGGCCGCGAATGGCGTCCGGAACGCGCTGGCCCGCCTCGGCGTCGACGAGTCGGACTACGCGATCGAGGTGACGAAGCCGATCGTGATGGCCACCACGCTGCGCGACCGATTCCGCCCGACCGTGGCCGGCATCCAGATCCACTTCACCCGGTACGTCTGTTCGCTCGGATTCAATGCCGATGACGGCACGCAACGCTCGTTCATCACGGCCTCGCACTGCACGGCAACGCAGGGCGGCACCGAGGGGACGGTCTACTACCAGCCCACCAGCAGCATCGATGGGACGGTGATCGCGACGGAAGTGGAAGACCCCGCCTACGTGAAGAACGGGCCGGGTTGCCCGAAAGGGAAGAAGTGCCGCTACAGCGATGCGTCGCGGGCGCTCTACTCGAGCGGTGTGGCGTCGAATCGCGGCGAGATCGCCCAGACGACGGGCGCGAACAACGGCAGCCTGACGACAGCCGGCGTCTTCACGGTCACCAGCCAGGACAACGGCACGACGAACTTCGCGACGGGCACGGTGATGAACAAGGTCGGACGCACCACCGGGTGGACGCAGGGGCCGGTCAGCCGGTCGTGCGTCAACACCAGCGTATCCGGCTCCACCGTGTATCTCTTCTGCCAGACGTTCGTGACCGCCGGCGTCGACGGCGGTGACAGCGGCTCGGGGGTCTTCAGAATCACGAGCGGTAGCAACGTCCAGCTCGTGGGCATCCTCTGGGGTGGCGCGTCGGACAACTCGTACTTCGTGTTCAGCCCACTCGCCCAGATCCAGCAGGAGCTGGGATCGCTCACCGCCACCAAGTAGCCCTTCGTCCAGGTGCAACGCCGGACGGCCGCGCGGCCGTCCGGCGTTGCCGTTTCCGCGACGTGACCGCCCCGCCCCCCGACCCGCTCCGCCTCGAGCTCGACATCCCGGCGGAGGCCCGCGTCGGTTCGACCGTCCCGATCACGCTGCGTGTCGAGAACATCGGCGGCCGCCCGCTCGAGCTCTACCTCCGCGGGCGGACGATCACCTTCGACATCGTCGTCAGGCGCGCGGATGGTGAGGTCGTGTGGCGCCGGCTCGAGCACGAGATCATCCCGGCCATCCTCCGGCTCGAGGTGCTCACGCCCCATCAGGTGCTCGAGCTGCGGGCGGACTGGAGCCTCGAGACCAGCGCCGGAGTCCCGGTGACGCCCGGCCCGTACGTGCTTCAAGGGCTTCTGCTCACCGAAGGGCCCGCGCTGCGGACGGCCCCCGTGACGCTCCGCGTGATCGGCGACTGACCCCGCCACACCGCCCGCGCCGCGACTACTCCCTACTTCTCGCCCGCGATCGCCACGAGCAGGTCGTTGCCTAACGCGCCACCCGCGTGCTGCACGTGGACGTACATCGTCCTGCCCGTGCGGTCGAAGTAGACGCCGGTCGGCTCCGCCGAACAGTCGGACAGGCTCGCGAACCGCACGACCTCCGACGGCAGGCCGGCGTTGCCGTGCCCGGGGCGAGCGACCCAGATGTCGCCGGGGCCGTTGTCCTCGAGGATGTACAGGTTGCCCTGCGAGTCGAGCGCGACGTTGTCGGGGTCCTTCAACCCGCTCACGTTCATCCCCTCCTTCACGTAGTTCGTGACGAACGCCTCGTCGCCGCGCAGCTCGATCGCGAGCACGAGCGCCTCCGAGGTGGCCGGGACGTACATGACGTCCACGCCGCCGCGGCTGTTCCCGGTGCTCGTCGCGATCTCGACGTCCTCGGGACGTCCCCACCCGGTCGCGCCCGCGGCGGTCGCGGCGGCGTCGGAGTTGACCTGCACCGCCTGACGATCGAGCGGCACCCACACGGCGGCGCCGGTGCGCGACGGCGCCTGCACCTCGAGCGCGTAGAGCTGGCCGCTCGACAGGTCACCCTTCGTATCCGGCACGAACTTGTAGATCGCGCCCGAGCCGTTCACGCCGGGCGTGGCACGGTGACGCCCGTGCGTGGATCGTACTCGTACACCAGCCCGCCCACGGCATTCGGCACGGCGGGGTCCTTGAGCGTCGCGACGCCGCGCTCCTCGGCGAACAGCACGGTGCCCCACGGCGTCCACACGATGCCATCCAGCGATTCGTAGTGCGGCTGCTGCGTCACGAGAGAGGTCTGCCCCGTCCACAGGTCCGTGACCGTCACCGCGCCGTTCGACCCGACTTCGTGCGTGCGGTACAGGTAGCGGCCAGCCTGCGGCCCCGTCTCGTTGAGCGTCATCATGTCGGGATTGCCCGCGCCCGCTTCGGCGACAGGCTTGAAGTCGGTGACCTCGTCGGCGAGGATCGTCTGCGCGTACCCGTCGGGGAGGTTGAACGGCTGATACGTGGCGAAGCCGGCGAGCGTTGCCGGAGGAACCACACAGTTGGCCTGAGCCGCGAGCGGCTCGAAGTTGCCGAACACGCTCGCGCTCGACCCCACGGTGGACATCGAGGGACGGAGCGCCGCCGGCGTGGCCGCGGTCGGCGCATCCGCGCATGCGGCGAGCGCGAAGGCGAGCGCGGTACCGGCCGCGCCGGCGAACGGGCGAATCGTGTGCGTCATGCAGTCTCCTGAGAAGTGTGTGGCGCTCAAGAAACGCACGACCGGCGACGGGATGAGCACGAGCACGTAACGCCGATGATACGGCTGTGGGTAGTTGGGGTCAGACTCGCATTTCATCATTCGAACGCCTTGGGCGTTCGAATGATGAAATGCGAGTCTGACCCCAATTACCGCTCGGAATGACAGAGTCCTATTAGGTTATCGAAATGCGGAAGCGATGGCTCGGCCTCCTGGCGTGGCTGCTCGTCGGCTGCGGTGGCGAAGGAGCGAAGGGCGATGGCAAGGCGGGCGCCGACTCGCCGGCCTCCGGTGAGCGCCGTCTCGTCGTCTACAACGCCGGCAGCCTGGCGCTCCCGCTGCGTGCCGCGCTCGACAGCTTCGCCGCCCGCGAGCAGGTGACCGTCGAGCAGGAGAACGCCGGCAGCCTCGAGACGGCGCGAAAGCTGACCGAGCTCGGCAAGATCCCCGACCTCGTGGCCGTGGCCGACTACGAGGTGATCCCGCTGCTGCTCATGCCCGAGCACGCGACGTGGTACGCGAAGTTCGCGCGCAACCGCATGGTGCTCGCGTACACCGAGCGCTCGCGTGGCGCCGCGGACGTCACCACCGACAACTGGTGGCAGGTCGTCACGCGACCCGGGGTGCAGGTGGGGCGGGCGGAGCCGAGTCTCGACCCTAACGGCTACCGCACGCTGCTCGTGTGGCAGTTGGCCGAGCGCTTCTACCGGCAGCCCGGGCTCGGGCAGCGGCTGCGCGCGTCGGCGCCGCAGCGCAACGTGAGGCCCAAGGAGGCGGATCTCGTCGGGCTCCTGCAGGCCGGGGAGTTCGACTACGTCTGGTCGTACGAGTCGATCGCCGAAGGCGCGGGGCTTCGCTACGTGCACCTTCCCGAGGCCATCGACCTGAGCGCACCCGGTGACTCCGCGGCGTACGCCACGGCCTCCGTGCGCGTGGCCGGCAAGACGCCGCGCGACTCGGTCACGATCCACGGGCAACCCATCGTGTACGCGTTCACGGTGCCCACGCGCGCGCCGCACCCCGCGGTGGCGGCGCGGTTCGCGGCGTATCTCGCCTCACCCGACGGGCGGCGCGTGCTCCGCGGCGCCAAGCTCGACGTGCTCGACGAGTACCTCATCGTCGGAGCGGGCGCGCCGGCCGGGGTCGCGCAGCGCACGCCGTAACGCGCGCCTGCCTAACGCCCCACCGGTACCGGCCGCGGGCGCCGTAAATGGACGAGCTCGCTGGCCGGCCGTTCAAATGTGATGCCGCGCACACGTCGTCATAACGCGACCGCGTAACCGCCGGCAACGAACGTACATACGTGGCCTCGTCAGGCGTCGCGGACCTCGTTAGGCACCACCGCCGGCGGTATTGACGCGCGAACACATGGCGTCGCTTATTGGGCGTTCCGATCGCCCCACGCGCCGTGAGCTCCACGCGGTGGCGGCAGGCGCGCGGAGTGGCTGGGTCATCTTCGGCAGGTGCTCCGCAGCGGCGACGCACGCCCGTCGCCGCCAACGCCGAAGTGTGCCCCAAAACAGCAGAGACTTTCGTACCGGAGGATTGAGATGTTTCGTAGCACCCGGACTCTCGCGGGGACGCTCGCCGCCCTCGCCCTCGGCGCCTGCGCCGACACCAGCACGGCCCCGAAGGACATCGCCGTGACGAAGCCGCAATTCGCCAACGGCTTCCCGAACAACGGGCGCGGCATCACGCTGTACAAGATGAACCTGATCGGCCACCCGGGCTCGCCGACATCGGACATGCTCAACGACCAGGGCAAGCGGATCTTCGTCAAGCTCTCGGGCAACACCCGGATCATGCTCTCCGAGGGCGACGACTTCGACATCACCGACGCGGACGGCACCGACGGCACGGCGGGCTTCACGCTCCCCGACCCCGATCCGGACGACGACGGCGAGACCTGGTACGGCGTCTACGTCCGCCCGAAGGGGAAGCCCAACACCAGCATGAACATCACCACCTGCGCCACGGCCGACTGGGACAACGACGCGACCACTCCGGACGAGGAGCTCTGCTCGCTCGAGACAAAGGTGCTCGTGCGCGGCACCGGGAAGCCCAGGGTGGACAACGTGAGCAAGGAGCTGCTCACCGCCTGCATCGACACCGACGGTGACCAGGTGTGCGACGAGCGCGTGTTCCTGTTCGACGATCGAGCCGAGAACTACCTGTGGAGCGTGGATAACTACGGGCTCCGCAACGTGGAGGTGCGGTTCCTCGAGATCCCGCAGAACATCGGGCTCACCCCGTAGTCTCACCCGCGGCCCGACTGCGACTGTGAACAGGCCCGGAGCGGCTGGCGTGAGCCGCTCCGGGCCTCGTCATGTCCATCGAAACGTCCGCCCGAATTCCACATCCGTCGTGGGGCTGCGCCGGCGCGGCCCGGCCGCCTGGTGCGGCCGGGCCGTCCGCTCAATCGCAGTGCCCCGGCCCGAGTTTCCCCTCGTTGTAGTCGCCGAGCGTGCCTGCCCAGCCGGTGAGCTGGTCCTTCGAGTAGGCGCCGTTGGCGCTCCAGTTCGCCGGCGTCGCCACGCCGAAGTACGCGGCTGACGCGGAGAGCGCCGCGTCGACGGCCGGCGTCGTGGATGCCGACTTCGCGTTCAGGAACGCCGCGATGTACTGGTGCGCCAGGATGTAGTAGGGGTTCCCGTGTTGCGGCGCCGTCTCGAGCACCGCGAGCCAGCTCTGTCCGCTCAGGTAGAAGTTCCCGGCGGGGAGAAGACTGCTCCCCTTGTTCTTGTAGTAGCCCTGCGTGTAGGTGCAACCACGGCTGGTGGGCGGCGACACCGGCACGTTGTGGAACGTGACGCGCGCGCCGTGCAGGCCCTCGAACGACACGCTGTTGGTGCCGGTGATCGTCTGCGGCGACAGCGCGCCGTGCGCGAGCGTGATGTGATCGAGCCGGTAGCTCGGCGACTCGTTCTCGCGAACGGTCACGATGACGTCGTCGGCGCTCGCCGGCGGAATCGTGGCGATCGTGGAGCACTGGCCATCGTTCAGGGCCAGCGCGTTGAACGGCGCGCCCACCCCCACCTGATACTGGAAGGTGGCGTTCGTCCCGGCCTTGCAGACGCTCACCACCGCGTTGTTGAAGAACGTCACCACCGCCCCGTGCGTCCCTTCGAACGAGACGGAATTCGTGCCGGTGATCGTTTGCGCGGGCTGGTTGCCGTGCTGCAGCACGATGTGGTCGAGCGCGTAGTACGAGGCGGCGTTCTCGGCGACGCTCACGATCACGTCATCCTGCGCCGCGGGGTTGAGGGTGGCGACGTTGGCGCACTGGCCGCCGTTCACGGTGACGGTCTGCGGCGTCGCGGACAACCCCACGCGCACCTGGAACGTGGCCCCCGGGCCCACCTTGCAGACCGTGGTCACGCCCGGCGTCACCGCGACGGCGGGGTTGGCGGACGCTCTGGCGCCGGACAGTCGGCCGCCGCGGTCCGGCGAGGTCACGTCGTCGCACGCGTAGACCGCGAGCATCGCGGTGACGACGAGGGCCAGCGACACGACCGGGTTCCTGGGCCCCGGCCTCCCCTGGGGCATACGAGTAGACATTGGCATACACTCCGTCCTGAACGACTCCCGTACCGACGAACGCGTCGGTGGCGGCCTGGCCCGGCGGGCCAGGTAGATGGCTGCGGCGGCGTTGTCGGAATGCCCGGGTTCCGTCGCCGCCCCATCGCGCATAACGCGTTCCAGTACCTAACGCGGCACGAGAAAACCTCGCGCGCGCGTCGCCGATCGTTTGGCTCCCAAGGCGCCGCCGGTGCTTCGGCCATCGGCCCCTCGTGGATGCGACGCAGCATCCCGCGGCCGGTCGTGACCCGGCGCACACGCGGCGCGGCGCGCGCGCGCGACGGATCGACGTTTCGTCATTTCGTTCGCGCGTGGCACGGCGCTCGCGAAACTCGGCGTGGATGTGGGCGACGCGGTGCGGGGCCGGCGTCGCGCCGCAGACCGACCGGTCTTGACGCCGCACAGGTAGACATCCTATCTATCATATGCAGACTGCCTACCTATCAGCCGCCCGCGCCGAGTGAAGCCGCCGTGCCGAGCGTTCCCGGATCCCCGAAGAGCGAGCTGCTGCGCGGCACGCTCGAGATGCTCATCCTGCAGACGCTGACCGTGCAGCCGCTGCACGGCTACGGTATCGCGCAGCAGATCCAGCGGCTCTCCAACGACGCCCTGACCGTCGAGCAGGGCTCGCTCTACCCGGCGCTGGAGCGGCTGCTGCAGCAGGGATGGGTGACGGCCCGGTGGGGCGAGTCGCCCACCGGCCGCCGCGCGCGCTACTACACCATCACCGCCTCGGGCCGCCGCCGGCTCGGCGAGGAGATCGAGGGGTTCGACTCGGCGCTCCTCGCCATCAACCGCGTGCTGCGCCGCGCGTAGCGCGCGGAGCACGTGCTGGTACAACTTTGTCATTCCTCGCCTGTCGTTCCGAGCCGCGCCTGTCATTCCGAGCGGAGGGCCGTCAGGCCCGAAGTCGAGGAACCCTCATCGTCCCGGTAGAGGGACAGGGCCCTCTGTCGGGACCCTGAGGGTTCCTCGACTCGCGCTTCGCGCTCGCTCGGAATGACAGGCTCGCTGGGAATGACAGAGCAGCACTACCATCGCCACCATCCCCATCACATGCACCGGCTCCGCATCGCGGGCGTCCTCTCGGTCGCCGTCGTTCTCGTCGGGACTGTCGTCGCGCGCATGGAGCGCGCGCCAGGCTTCGACCACCCCGTAGCGCGGCACGCGACGCCGGGGGCGCCGCGCGTCAGCGTGCGAGCGGCCGTCGCGCGCGACACGTCGGCACGGCTCACGGCATCGGCGGCCGACGCGTCGGGTGCGCCACCTAACGTGCGACACGAGGCGGCCGACGCCGCCGGGCACGAGCCGCACGCGCTGGCGCTCGCGCCCGAGCGCGGCGGGGAGGACGAGGAGGATCGTGGCACGGCGCCGGCGATCCCGGTGATGACCGCTCCGCCCGGATCGGCGGCGGTCGAACAGACGGCGTTCGGCACGAGGCCGCCCGCGACGCTCGTGGCGAGCTTCGACGGACTGGGGGCCGGCTTCACCGGGCCCCAGGGCACGGCCACGATGCGCAACCCGTCCGACAACACGCTCGCCGTCGGCCCCGATCACATCGTGCAGATCGTGAACACGCGCATGGCGATCTTCACGAAGAAGGGGAAGCGGTTCGACACGACAGGGAAGGTGTTGTACGGACCCGTGGAGACGCGCAACGTGTTCCGGGGGTTCGGCGGCGGGTGCGAGGCGCGCAACAACGGCGACGCCGTCGCCCGCTACGACCAGCTCGCCGGCCGGTGGCTCATCGTGATGCCGATCTTCAGCCGCCTCCCCGTCAGGCCGGACGCCCCGCCGCCGGGCAAGGCGGGCGAGCCCGCACGGGTGAGCGTGCGCGGGCGGCCGGCGCAGCCGGGTGAAGCCGAGCGGCTCTACGAGCCACCGCCGCCGCCACCCCCGGTGCCGGGCGACACGGTGCGTCCGAGCGGCCCGCGCCCGCCGGGCACCCGGCCGCCGGCGGATTCGGGCGTGTACGCGATGTGCTACGCGCTGAGCGTGGGCCCCGACCCGTTCGGGCCGTACTATCGCTACGAGTTCGTGCGCCCGCTGTTCCCCGATTACCCGCGCCCGGCGGTGTGGCCCGACGGGTACTACGTCCCGACGAGCACCGGCGACGAGGTGATCCAGAAGCACGCGTGCGTCGTGGACCGCACGAAGATGCTGAAGGGCGAGGACGCGACCGAGCAGTGCGTGATCATCGACGGCGTGAACTTCCTGAACAACGCCGACCTCGATGGCACTCAGCTTCCGCCGAAGGGCGCGCCGAACATCATGATGGCCGCCGGCGGCACGCAGTTGCAGAAGGACATGGACGACGACGGCATCTACGTGTGGACGTTTCACGTGGACTGGCGCGATCCCGCGAAGACGAAGGTCGTGGGGCCGAAGAAGATCGCCGTGGCGCCGTACCACTACCTGTGCGACGGGCAGCTCTCGAACTGCGTGCCGCAGCCGGGCACGGAGCGGCGGCTCGACGCGCAGGGCGACAAGATCATGGCGCGGCTCGTGTATCGGCGCATCGGCAACCGCGAGTCGCTCGTGGCCGTGCACTCCGTGAACACGACGGCCGGCGGCGGCGGGGTGCGGTGGTACGAGTTCCGGCTCGACAGGCGCCGCGAGGTGACGCTGTACCAGCAGGGTACCTACGCGCCGGAGGGGTTCTACCGCTGGATGGCGAGCCCGGCCATGGACGGCCGGGGCAACATCGGGATCGGCTACTCGTTCGGCGGCACGCCGCACTTCGCGGGGCAACGGTTCGCGGGACGGCTGGCGAACGATCCCAAAGGGATGCTGACGTTAGGCGAGACGGTACTGGTGGAAGGCGAGGCGGCACAGACCAACACGCTGCGATGGGAGGACTACACGCAGACGGCCGTGGACCCGAGCGACGACTGCACGATCTGGTACGTGGGGGACTATCTCAAGGCGGGGGCTGCGAGCTACTCGACCCGGATTGGGGGGGTCAGAATGCCGGGGTGCGGGTAAGGGCGGCAGTCCTCAGTAGTCAGTCGTGAGTCGGCAGCCGGCTGCCGGCTGCCGGCTTCAATGTGACGCGCCGACCGATCGACGGGTATAGCAAGGCATCTCCTCCTCGAGGTGCGAGATGACGACCCGTACCCCCGGGGCCTTCGGCCACGTGGGCTCCCGGCGTCTCGCCGGAGCGTCCGCCTGCTGCGTCGCGTTGCTCGCCCCGGCCATCGCACGGGCGCAACTGATCGCGGTGAAGACCGCGCCCGTCGCCGAGAGTCCGCAGTTCGCGATTCTCCCCTCCGCGAACCTCGGCCTCGCCGGCGTGTCGATCGCCCTCCCCGACTCGGCGCTCGATCCGTTCGTGAATCCCGCCAAGGGAGCGTGGCTCCGCGGCACGCGCGTCTTCGGCTCGCCGACATACTACTCGGTCTCGCGGGAGGCGGGCGGCGGGCTGACGATCCCGCTCGGCGTGGCGAGCTCGTCGGGCGCGTGGTTCGGCGCGTTCGCGCTGGCCATGCAGGAGGTCAATCGCGCCGGCATCGACGAGCGGAACTTCCCGAACGAGCCCGACCTCCTGGGCGCCGGCGTCCAAGGCGCCAGCATCCAGGGCGAGCCGTCGCGGCAGAACCGGTACGTGCTCGCGACGCTCGGCCGCCGACTGCCCGAGCAGCGTCTCGCGGTCGCGGCGAGCGTGTCGTGGTGGGGGCTCCACGTGGTCGATGGCGTGGAGCTCTACTACCCGCGCAGCAGCGGCGTGCGGCAGCGCGGGGAGGCGGTGGACGTCCGCCTGGGCGTGCTCAAGGAGTGGCGTGGCGGTGCGACGCTCGAGGCGATGGCGCTGCACAACCGCTTCGGCGTGAACCAGGACGTCACTCTCTCCGAGCTGTTCTGGGACCCGGCCCAGCGCACGATCGTGGCCATCCCCCGCGTGGATCCTAACGCGGATCGCACCGACACGTGGGGGGTGCACCTCGGGTACACGCGGCCGCTCGCCGACTCCGTGTGGCGCGTGGGCGCCATCCTGACCGGAAACCGCATCACGCAGCCGAGACTTCCGGGTTACGACCTTCCGCAGGTGCCGGCAGACGCGGGCCGAGCGTACGCGTACGACGTGGGCGGTGGCGTCTCGCGGTCCGACGGGCGGTGGACCGCCGGCGTCGACGCGATCTACGAGCCCGTCTGGAGCCGCACGTGGGTCCGGACCGATGTCGCGACCGAGACGCGTGCCGGCGCGCCCGTCGCCGCCGGCGAGAAAACGCTGGAGAGTCGCTTTCGCTTCGACAATGCCATCCTCCGCGCCGGGCTCGGTCGCACGTTCGCGCTGGATGAGCAGCTGTCGCTCACGCTCCAGGGCGGTGGACAGCTCAAGGCGTATCGCTACCGGCTCGACCAGTGGGATGCGCTGCAGCAGGCCGCGCGCGGTTCGAACGAAGGGTGGGAGGAATGGACGCGAAGCTGGGGCGTGGGCATTCACCTCTCCCGGCTCGAGCTCCGCTACCGCGGCCGCCTCACGACCGGAGCGGGCCGACCGGGCGTGGATGACCTCGGGATCGTGGTCTTCACCCCGTTCGATGCGGTGCCGATCGGCCCCGGCGGGTTCTTCGGACCGCCACCGCTCCCGTTCGGCCAGGTGCGGGTGACCACGCATCAGATCTCGTTGTCGATCCCGATTCGGTAGAGCGTGTCATTCCGAGCTCGCGTGAGGTGCACGATGATCGAGAGATTCGTCAGCGGAAGGCGTGTCGTTCGGCGTTGCCTAACGATTACGACCGCCGCAGGAGCGCTGGCGGTCGGTACCGGCTGCCGCAGCGACTACTCCATCTCCGAGCCGCCGCCCGAGCTCACGCTCGATGCGCAGCTTCGCCAGACCATCGGCGGGTGGGGCGTTGTTCCCATCCTCCCGGTCGCGCCGCAGAACGCGGCGGTCGTGGAGCTCGGCCGGTCGTTGTTCTTCGACAAGATCCTGAGCGGGAACCGCGACGTGGCCTGCGCGACCTGTCACGACCCGCTCGCCCACGCCACGGACGCGCTGTCGCTTCCAGTCGGCACCGGCGGCACGGGAGCGGGCGCGGCCCGCACGCTCGGCGCCGGACGCCAGTTCGTGCCGCGCAACGCGCCCTCGCTGCTGAACCAGGGGCTCGGCTTCTTCTACCTGTTCTGGGACGGGAGCGTCAACGAGGAGGGCGGGATCGGCCGGTTCAGGACGCCCGTCGGGGTGACGCTGCCGGGCGGGCTCGCCAACCTGCTCGCCGCGCAGGCGATGCTGCCGGTGCTCAACCGGGCCGAGATGCGCGGGCAGCCCGGTGACGTGGACCCGAGCGGCACGCCTAACGACCTCGCGCCGCTCCCGGACGACGCGGCGTCCGAGGTCTGGGCCGCGGTGATGAGGCGACTGCTCGCCGTGCAGGAGTACCAGGCGAAGTTCAACGCGGCGTACCCCGGGATTCCCACCTCGGCGCTCGGCTTCCAGCACGCCGCCAACGCGATCGCCGCCTTCGAGACCGAGGCGTTCACGCGCAGCAATTCGCCGTTCGATCGATTCCTCGCCGGCAGCAAGACCGCGATGACCGACGAGGAGAAGCGAGGCGCGCTGCTCTTCTTCGGCAAGGCGCGTTGCTCGCAGTGCCACTTCGGGCCCCTCCTCGGCGGGCAGAGCTTCGCGAACGTCGGGGTGCCGCAGATCGGGCCCGGCGTGGGGAAGGCCGCGCCACTCGACATCGGCCGCGGCGAGGAGATCCCCCAGGCGACGTTTTACAAGTTCGCGTTCCGCGTGCAGCCGCTGCGCAACGTGGAGCTCACCGCGCCGTACACGCACGACGGCGCGTACCCGACGCTCGACGCCGTGGTGCGGCACTACAACAACGCCGACTCCGCCCAGCGCAACTACGACCCGTCGCACCTCTCGCCGGCCGTGCGCGCGATGTACCACGGCGACCCGGCGACGATCAAGGCGGTGCTCGAGACGCTCGATGGCCGCCTGCGCGTGCCGCTGCGCTTGACGGACGCCGAGCAGCGTCAGCTCGTGGCGTTCCTGAAGTCGCTCACCGACCCGTCGGCGCGCAACCTGAGCGCCATCGTGCCGGCGCGGGTGCCGAGCGGGATCAGCGTGAGGTGATGGGCGGGGAATTGGGGTCAGACTCGCATTTCATCATTCGACCGCCGCGGCGGTCGAATGATGAAATGCGAGTCTGACCCCAATTAGGCCCGGCACTACGATCACTTCATACAGGCCTCGCGCCTCGAACCGGCTCCGGGCGCCGGCGTGCTCGGTGTTGCCTGACGCGGCCAGACGTTGTCCGCGGCATCGCGGTCCGGAAAGCGGCAGTGCGGATCGAGCCTGATGCGCTCGATGGGCCGGGCACCGAAGTCGAGCACCGCGTCGAACGTGCGGCTCCCGGCGAACCACACGTCCACGGGATACGTGACTACCGCGGTCGTGCTGTCGACCATCACCGCGTTCCGCATGGGGCGAATCCGCTGTGATCCCGGCCCGAACTTCACCTCGAGCACCACCGGCGAGGGCATCTGCCCGGCCTGTCTGACGGTGACCGTCGTGCGGCCGCCGGTGCCCGTCACGCTGCGCTGGATGGAGCCGTCCACGCGCTCGGTGGTGAACAGCCAGTAGTACCAGAACCAGCCGAGGTCCCGCTTCAGCGCGGTGTTCATGAAGAACATGTAGTCCCACGGCGAGGGGTGCTTGAACATCCACGTCGTGCCCCACGCGCGGTGCGCGGCCTGCACGGCGCTGTCGCCCACGATGCCGCCGAGCATCGAGAGCATGAGCGGCGTCTTGCTGTAGGTGGTGAAGCCGTAGAACTGCGGGCCGGCGTAGTTCGCGTTCCACATCATCGGCGGCTCCGCCTCGTTGCCGCTGGTGCCGCCGTACGCCTGTCCGAGGCCGTCGAGCTCCGGCGTGCGGTCGGCCGCGTCGGCGCCGGAGAGGATGTTCATGTACTGATTGAACCCCTCGTCCATCCAGCCGTACCACGTCTCGTTGTTGCTCACCGTCATGGGCCACCACTGGTGGCCCGTCTCGTGGTCCGCGGCGCCCTGGTTGGAGTTGATCACCATCGGGTACTCCATCCCCGCGCTCGGCCCGTCCTGCAGCGTGAGCTGCGGGAACTGGTACGGGAACCAGAGCTTCGAGTAGAACTCCAGCGCGTGGCGCGCGGTCGGACCGGCGTTCTCGAAGAAGCGGGCGCGTTCCGGGAGATACAGCAGGTGAATCGGGACCGGGCCCTTGCCCGGAATCGTGGCCCGCGTCGCCTGCCACACGAACTTCTTCGCCGTCGCCCAGGCGAAGTCGTTCACCGTGTCGGCCACGAAGTGCCAGACGAGCCGGTCGCCTTCACCGCCCGCACCCGGCGCTCCGCGTTGCGTCGCCTGGCCGGGTCCCACTTCGTCGGGGCCCACGATCGTCGTGACGGCGTCGGACTCGAGGACGTGCGACAGCCGCTCGCGCGCGGCCGGCGTGAGCACCTCCTCGGGGTTCTGGAGCACGCCGGTGCCGCTCACGATCCAGCCGGCCGGCACATCGATACGGACATCGAAGCGGCCGAAGTTGTTGTAGAACTCCGAGGGGCCGAGATAGAGCTCGGCGTCCCAGCCGCGCAGGTCGTCGTAGACCGCGACGCGCGGATACCACTGCGTGGGCTGATAGAGCGTGTCGGCCCAGCGCTGCGTCATGCGGTGCCCCGCCCCGGGACCGCCGGGAATCTTGTGGTTCCACTCGATCTCGAGCGTCGCCGCCGTCCTCGGCGCGATCTTCGTGGGCAGGGTCACGCGGGCGAGCGTCGTGCGAAGGTTGAACGCCCTCGGTTCCTGCGGCACCTGGGCGGCCTGCGCGGCCGCGGCCGACTGCGCGGCACGCGCGCCGCCGAAGTCCGCGCCGGGCGGCGGCGCGAGGTTCACGGCGCGCCCGTCGATGGTCATGCGGGTGATCACCATGCCGTCGGTCACCTCCGCGGGCACCCACGGCGCCGCCTGCGGCGTGTTCCCGAGGAAGATGTTCGGGTCGAGGCGCAGCGCGATCTGCCCGAGCGAATCGGGGCTCTCGTTGCGCACGACGACGGTCTCGCGGCCGGTGAGGCGCGACGTCGCCGGGTCGAGGTGCGCGTGGATCGTGTAGTCCGTGCGCAGCTGCCAGTAGTTCCGCCCGGGGCGGCCGGTGGAGTCGCGCGTGCCGGCCGCGTACGCGCGCCGGATGGCGTTCGTGATCGGGATGTCGCGGCGAACGGCGCGCTCGGGAAGGCGAGGCGCGGCCTGCGACAGGAGGCTGCCGGCGGGAAGCGTTAGGCTCGCGGCGGCCGCGAGCGTGAGACGCGCGAACGGCGGGAAGCGACGGGCGGAGCAGCCGAACATTGGCTCGGTGGTTGAGCGTGAGACGATCGTGGGGCCGGGCGGCATTCCCGGTCGTGCCAGAGAGATACCGCATTCGCGCGTCGCGCGGGAGCATGGAGGGTGTGGCGCCCGGGCCACGCCGGCGTGCCGCGCTTGACCAGTCCGGTGCGCCATCCTACACTGGACCCCCTACCCGGCAGGGAGCGACCATGGCCATGCGGTCCCCGAGCCCCCGAGTGCGTGTGGGGCTGCTGTTCGCGGTGTTGGTGGGCGGCAGTGTTTCCGTCACCGAGGCGCAGCAGCAGGCCGCGCTCCGAAGCGGCCAGAGCCCGGGACCACGGTTCGTGGTGCCCACGCTCCGGGGCGATGGCGGGTCGCTCGGGTTCCAGGTGGCGCGCGCGGTGCGCGAGCGCATCGCGTCGGACTTCGACATGCGCGCGCTCTGGGTGCTCCCCGAGAGCACGATCACGAAGTACCTGCGCGAAGCTGGCTACCCGGTGGACCAGCCGCTCACGCCGGCCGAGACGCGCCAGCTCGCGACGGCCTTCCGGGCCGACGAGTACATCAACGGCACCGTGTCCAGGACGCCCGCGGGCGCCTATCGAGTGCAGGCGGACTGGTCGATCGGGTCGCGCGAGGACATGGTGCAGCCGCTGCCCGCGGTGGAAGCGTCGAAGATCGGCGACGTCGCCAAGCTGCTGTCGCAGGAGTTCCAGGCCGCCAGGCGGCAGGTGGAGTCGGTGCGGCGGTGCATGGACCTCGCCCGCGCGCGGAATTACACCGGGGCGCTGGCCGAGGCACGAAAGGCCATGGGCGTGTACCCGCGGTCGGTGCTGGCGCGCGTCTGCGTCGCGAACATCTACGACCAGCAGAAGCTCGGCCCCGACTCGATGATCCGGATCTCGGAGGAGATCCTGTCGATCCACCCGGGGAACCAGCGCGCGCTGGCGTTCGCGGCCGACGCGTACGAGGCCAGGGGCGCGACGGAGGATCGGATCCGCGTGCTGCGCTCGCTGTTCGCGGTCGACTCGATGAACAGGCGCGTGCAGGCGAGCCTGGTGCACGCCCTGGCGAAGACGGGGCGCGCGGAGGAAGCGCGCCCGGTCATCGACACGAGCGTCGCGCGCAATCCGGATGACGCGACGTTGCTCGACCTGCAGTGGCGCATCCACCTGGCGGTGAAGGACTGGGCGGGCGTGCTGGCCATCGGCGAATCGCTCATCGCCGCGGACACGGCCGCCGCCACGCCCGACTTCTTCGTGCGCATGGCCGCCGCGGCCGATGCCCTCGACTCGCTGCCGCGCGCTGTCGCGGTCGTGGCGCGAGGCGTCGCCCGGTTCCCGACGGACGACGAGCTGGCGGTGCTGCACATCCAGCTCCTTCGCCGCGGCGGCGATCTCCGCGGGGCGCTCGATGCGGCGAACCGCCTGGTCGAGCGGAATCCGCGCGCACCTAACGCGTGGCTGCAGAAGGCGCGCACGGAGGCCGAGCTCGGCGAAGCCGCCGACACCGTCATCGCGTCGCTGCGGCATGGCGCGGAGAACGGCGAGAATCGCACGCTCGTGGCGGGCTACGCGACGACACTCGGCCAGGCGCCGCTGAAGCCGGGCACCACGCCGCCCACCACCGACGACCTGCGCACCGGCATCCGCTACTTCAAGTTCGCGGACTCCGTGCAGCCCAGCGACACGACGGCGTACATCGTCGGTGCCACGAGCGTCTCGCTCGCGGGGCGCCTCTACGGCGAGGCCCGCGCGGAGAAGCGGTGCGACCTCGCGAGGGAGATGCAGGAGGCCATCGTTGACGCGCAGATCGCGCTCCCGAAGGGCGGCCGCGCGTTTCCCGAGCCGGCTCGTGTCAGCCTCGCCGACCTGGCCGAGCTGATGCCGTACGCCGACCCGCTGGTGAAGTCGGTGTGCAGATAGGCGGGTGACGCCGCGCGCCGGACTCCGACCCGGCGCGCGGCGAACCGCACCGACGGTCCTCCAATCGTCCCGCGACGCGTGCGCCACTGCCCGGAAGTCGCTAGACTTTCACGCGCCACGCGTCGCGGCTCACCTCCGGAGGATCATCCGACATGAATTCGGCATTCGTGATCATCGCGCTGAGGCTGGTGCACATACTGGGCGCGATATTCTGGGTTGGCGGGGCTCTCTACAACGCCGTCTTCCTGCTTCCGACGGTGAGAGCGTTGGGACCGGTGGGCGGGCAGGTGATGTACCAGCTCGGCCAGGTGCGGCGGATGCCGACGCGCCTCCTGACCGCGGGCGTTCTGGTGATCCTCTCGGGGATCTGGCTCATGTGGATCGCCTCGGGTGGATTCCGGAACGGATGGATGGGCTCCGGCCCCGGCATCACGTTCTCCATCGGCGGCACGCTCGGGATCATCGGCGCCATCTACGGGAAGCTCGGCCCGTCGCGGCTGGCGCAGCGCGCCGGTGCGCTCGCGGCGGCGATGCAGAGCGCCGGCGGCCCGCCCGCCCCGGAGCAGGTCGCGGAGATGCAGCGGATTCAGTCACGCCTCCCGACGGCGGTGAACATCGCGGCGGGCCTCGTGGTGCTCGCGGCGGCGGCGATGGCGGTCGCGCGTTACGTGCCCTAGTCCGTCCACGCCTCCACGCGCTCGGCGACTCTCCCGGTGGCGATGAGCTCCCGCAGCTCGTCGCCTAACGCCTCGCTCGCGTCCACCACCGCCTGCCAGCGGCGCATGCGCTCGCCCTCGGGCAGGGCGTAGAAGTCGCGGCGGTCCGGGATCTTCGCGCCCGGCAGCGACGCCACGAACTCGTCCGACGGCGCGATGAGCAGGGCGCGGCGGAAGTTCGTCGCCGGCGCGCGCCGCCAGCTCAGCGACTTGTCGAACCACCCCGGCACGACGTGCGAGTAGAAGTGCGGGTACAGCACCAGGCCCCCGCCCGCGCCGAAGTCCAGGTCGAGATGGTAGTCGAGCACGCCGCCGTCCCAGTGCACGCCGCCGGGCGCGCCCGGGATGCGCACGCCCTCGAGGATCAGCGGGATGGCGCCCGACGCGAGGAGCGCCAGGCGCAGGTTCTCGCGCGTGAGCGCGGCGTGCCGGGTCGGGAGGTCGGACAGGTGCCCGAACGGCGTGTGCTCGCCGGCCGAGTGGAAGATCCAGCGCCGCATCTGCCAGGCGAGCGTGCGTCGGCTCACGACGTTCCCCGCGACGGCGAGCGCCAGCGACGCCGCGACCAGCGGCCGCCGCCCGCTCGCCGCCAGCCCGCGCCCCTCGGCCGTGATGATGTGGATGCGCGCCCACGGGTGCGTCAGGATCTCCTCGACGCCCGTGGGGCCGAGCATCACGTCGAGCGCGCGGCCGAGGACCGCGGTCACCTCCGAGGGCGGCGGCTTCCGCGTGTACCGCTGCTCGTAGATGTACGCGTGGTGCCCTCGGCCTAACGCGGCGACGGGGTCGCGCTGCGCGAGGCACGCCATGCGCCAGCTCCCGATCGACGAGCCGATGAGGTGCAGCGGACGCGCGCGCGGCTGCTGCAGCAGCTCGCCGAAGAGAAAACGGTCGAGCCCGGCAAGCACGAGCCACTTGGCGCCGCCCGAGGCGCCGGGGATGACGTCGATGTCCTCGGCGCGGAGCCCCCGCTCACGGATCAGCCGCAGGGCATCGGGGCCGGCACGGAGAGTGAGTGCCGTCGGCATACGACGCAACTTAGCGTCGGCGACGGAATTGGGGTCAGACTCGAATTTCATCATTCCAACGCCGTGGGCGTTGGAATGATGAAATTCGAGTCTGACCCCAATTAACCCCCGGCGTCCGGCTCCGCGTGCTCAGTACCGATACGCCTGTACTCCGACCCGGACCGTCCGCGGCAGCCCGTACGAGATGAGCGTGTTCTGCCCCGAGCCCGACAGGTTGATCTGGTACTGCGTGTCCCCGATGTTCTCGACCGACACGAAGCCGGTGAGTCCGGGCACGAGCTCCCGCTGCACGTTCGCGTCCACCACCGTATACGGCTTGAGCGGCGCCCCCTGGAGCGTCGTGGTCTGCCCCTCGTGGCGCCAGATGGCCGTCCACGCGCCTAACGTGGCCGACGAATACGTGGCGCGGATCGTCTGCTTCGGCGACGGGACGCGGTTGATGTGCGCGCCCACCCGCGTGCCCGGCGGGCCCGAGACCACGCGCGCGTCGTCGTAGTTCACGCTCCCGCTCACGAGAAGCTGCCGGATGGGGCGCAGCGCGAGGTACGCTTCCCCGCCCTTGCTCCGCGACCGGCTGACGTTGAGCCGCTGCCGCACGGCCGGCGGGCCGGCCGAGATCTGCACCGGGACGTTGAAGTCCTTGTAGTCCGCCACGTACCACGTGCCCTTGAGCTGCATCCAGTCCGCCGGCTGCCAGTCGAGCCCGATTTCCCTGCCTAACGCGGTCTCCGGCTTGAGGTCGGGGTTGGGGACAGTGATCTGCGTGGGGCTGATCTGCTTCCGGTACAGCTCGGCCAGGTTCGGCGCGCGGAACGCCTTGTACACGGCCCCGTGGAACGCGAGCGTCGGGATCACCTGGTAGTGCACGCCCACCCGCGGCGAGAACGCCGTCTTCGTGCGGTCCTCGAAGTCGGTGGTGCCGGCCGTCGCGTCCACCGATCGGCCGTTGTTGTTGCCCCAGCGGTCCACCCGCGCGCTCAGCTCCACGCGCACCGGCGCGAGCGGCGCGGCGATGGCCTGCGCGAACGCGCCGCTCAACTCCTGGTCGCCGCCCGACCAGATGGTGCGCGCCACCGTTCCGCAGTTCGGGCCCGGGCACGACGTGTTGAAGTCCACCTCGTCGAACGCACCGGTCATGCGCCGGTAGTCACCGCCCACGCTGAACGACTCGAGGTGCCAGGCGCCCGTGCGCGTCCACACCGCCGACGCGCCCCAGTCGTGGCTCGGGATGTTCGCGACGACGCTCGAGTCCTCGCACTGCCGAGCGAGCGTGGCCGGCGTGCCGCACGTGGCGGAGTTGCCGCGCACCGACGCCGAGCGCTGGTGCTCGTCCTGGCGGCCGTCCCAGGCGCGGATGGCGAGCAGGCCGCCGGCGTAGCTGCCGTAGTCGAGGCCGAGGTCCACGTCCTTCTGGTCGCGCGTCTGATACGAGAGCGGCGTGCCGGTGTTGCGATTGTCGCCGAAGAGGTGGCCCGTCACGAACGCCGAGAGTTTCGCCGACGGCGCGTAGTTGAAGCGCGTGTACAGGTTGCGCTGAATGACCTCGGACGGCACGTCGATGGCGCCGCGCCTGGCGGGATCGAGGAGCGCGTAGCCGCCGCCGTCCTGGTAGTCGCCGCTCACGTACGCGGTGACCGGACCATACACCGGAAGCCCGGCGGCCGCGAACACGTGACGCGTGTCGCGGCTGCCGCCTTCGACCATCACGTTCATCGCGCCGGGCGCGAGCGGCCGCGAGAAGAACGAGATCACGCCGCCCATGGCGCCGTTGCCGTAGAGGTTCGACGTGCCGCCTTCGACCACTTCGACATGGTCGAGCATCCCCTTCGGCACGCGCCCCCAGTCGATCCACTCACCCCACGCGTCGTTCACCGGGATGCCATCGAACAGCACCGCGGTGCGCCCTTCGTCGACGCCTCGAATGGACACGATCTGCGCCGTGCCGCCCACGAGGCTGCTCGTGCGCGGCAACTCCACGCCCGGGATCTCGCGCAGCAGGTCCTGCGACTCGCGCGCGGGACTGGTCTGAATGTGCTCGGTGGTGAGCACGTTGACGGTCGATGCCACCTGGCTCGCGTCGGTGGGCGTGCGCGTCGCGGTGACGATGACGCTCGACAGCATGAGCGACCCGGCCTGGAGCTGCGCGTCGAGCGTGGCCGTCTGGCCGCCGCTGATCTCGACGATGCGGCGCAGCGGCTCGTAGCCGACCGCGGTCACGACCACGTCGTAGCGGCCGGCCGGAAGATCGCGAATCGCGTACTTCCCGGCGACGTTGGTGACGGCGACGCGGGATGGCGACTGGATGGCCACGCGGGCGTTGGCGATGGCGTCGTGATTGGCCGTGGTGACGGTGCCGCGAAGCGTGCCTTCGGACTGTGCCGCGACGAGCGCCGGACAGGCGAGCGAGGCAATGAGGGCGAGGCGCGCAGCCGTTACTGCGCCGGGCGTGCATTGCGCACGGAGCGTTCGCATGGGGCGGGGTTCGGGGGAGGGATGCGTCGATTGCTGGCTACTACGATAAGTATCCGGCATCCGTTGACGGCGGAAGCGAGGAATGGTCGGACCACGCGCGGCCGAGTGGCGGTGTTGTTTCGTCATTCCGAGCGCAGCCGGTGTGTCGTTCCGAGCGGAGCTGGCGCGGAGCGCCAGCGCGGGTGCCCGCTCCGCGGGCAGATGAGGAACCCTCAGGGTCCCGAGCGAGGGCCCTGTCCCTCTACCGGGACGCTGAGGGTTCCTCGACTCGGGCTTCGCCCTCGCTCGGAATGACAAGAGAGGAATGACAAGCGAGGAATGACAACGTCGTACTAGATTGCCGTCCTGTCGGGCCCCGTTCAGCCCCCGGCCCCTCCGCCCACAGCCCTGCATGCCCCGCCTCCACGTCGACCATCTCCACAAGTGCTTCGGCGCCATCGATGCGCTCCGCGGCGCCACCTTTCGCGTGGAAGCCGGCGAGGTGCTCGGCCTCCTGGGCCCCAACGGCGCCGGCAAGAGCACGCTGCTCGAGTGCATGGCCGGCCTGCTCCGGCCCGATGGCGGCGAGGTGCGCGACGAGACTGGCCGGCCGCTCTCCGCACGATCGCGGCGCGACACGCTGATCTACCTCCCCGACGGCATCCATCCCTGGCCCGATCAGCCGGTGGGGTGGGTACTCGAGTTCTGGCGCGCGATGTCCGGCGCCGAGCCTCAGGGCTGGCGCGCGTTCGCTCCGGTGCTCGGCCTCGACGCGCTCGGGCACCAGCGCCTCGGCACCCTCTCGAAGGGGCAGCGCAAGCGCGTGCTGCTCGCGCTGGCGCTCATGTCGCCGCGGCCGGTGGTGCTCATGGACGAGCCCTTCGACGGGCTGGACCTGCGGCAGACGCGCGCCACGATCGCGATGTTCCGCGAGCTCGCGGCCGGCGGCCGGTCGCTGGTGATCTCGATTCACGCCATGGCCGACGCCGCCCGCGTGTGCGACCGGCTCGTGCTGCTGAGCGACGGCCGCGCGATCGCCGAAGGGACGCTCGATTCGGTGCGGGCGCGGGCGGGGCTGCCCGAGGGTGATCTCGAAGACGTGTTTCTCGCGCTCGCGTGATGCTGCTCTGTCATTCCGAGCGAGCGGCGAAGCCGCGAGTCGAGGAATCCTGGGTAATTGGGGTCAGACTCGAATTCCCAACCGGGAATTCGAGTCTGACCCCAATTACCGGAGGGCCCTCTACCGGGACGATGAGGGTTCCTCGACTGCGGCGCCTGTCGGCGCCTCCGCTCGGAATGACAACCCGGCCGGCCTAACGTGAGCGCCACCGGCCGACTACGCTGGCTCGTGGCCAAGGAGTGGCGCGAGCTCGCGGCCTCGCGGGCCGCGCTCGTGTTCGCGCTGTGCCTCGGGCCCCTCGTGGGGCACGCGTTCATCACGGCGGTGAACGTCTACGCGGAGGCGAGCGGCTCCGGCGGCGGGCCGGCGGCGCTGGCGCAGGGGCTGAGCCCGCTCGACGGCATCGTCGTGCCGACGTTCGGGGCGTACGCGTTGGCGGCGATGCTGCTCTTCCCGTTCGTCGCCATCCGCGCCGTGGCGGCCGAGAAGGAGACCGGCGCGCTCCATCTCCTCGTGCAGAGCCGGTCCTCGCTCGCCACGATGCTCGCGGTGAAGTTCGTCGTTCTGCTCATCGCATGGCTCATCGCGTGGGCGCCAGGCATCATCGCGCTCGCGATGTGGCGCGCCGCCGGCGGCCACCTGTACGCGCCCGAGGTGGCGACGGTGCTCGCGGGCTACGCGCTGCGCGGGGCGCTCGTCATCGCGCTCGCGCTCGCCGCGGCCGCGGTGACCGACGGCGCCGCGAGCGCCGCCGTGCTCACGCTGGCCGTCACGCTCGGCACCTGGGCGCTCGACTTCGTGGCACAGGTGCACGGCGGCGCCGCGGCGGCGTTCGCGCGCTTCACACCCGAAGCGGCCACGCGCGTGTTCGAGCACGGGGAGCTGCGGCTGGACCTCGTGCTCGTGACGGTCGTTCTCGTCATCGCGTTCGTCGCGCTGGCCGACGTGTGGCTGCGGCCGGCCCGCCGGCTCGCGACGCGCGTGGGCCTGACCGCTGCAGTGATGGTGGCCGCGTCGGTCGTCGCCGCCGGCGTGGCGCGGCTTCGCCCGAGCTGGGACCTGAGCGAGGACCGGCGCAGCTCCTTCTCCGTGGCCGATGAGACGGCACTCCGCCGAATCGACGCGCCGCTCGCGGTGACGGTGCATCTCGCGCCCGAGGACCCGCGCCTCGCCGACCTCGAGCGCGGCGTGCTGAGGAAGCTGCGGCGCACGCTGCCGAGCGTGCACGTGACGTACGCCGCGCGCAGCGCGACGGGGTTGTTCGAGGGGCCCCGCAGCCGCTACGGTGAGGTGTGGTACCGCCTCGGCGGGCGGGAGGAGATGACGCGCTCCACCACCGAGCCGATCGTGCTGGAGACGATCTATCGGCTCGCGGGCATCGAACCGCCAACGCCCTCGGACGCGGACGCGTATCCGGGGTACCCGCTCGTCGCCCGGCTCCCGTACGCCGAGTGGGTGTTTTATATGGTATGGCCGCTGGTCGTGCTGCTGCTCTGGTGGGGGGTGCGGCGGCCGCGCGCCGCAGTGTATCCCACGTGATGTCTCCGACCGATTTCTTCGAATGCTGAAAGCTCTGATCATCAGGTCTGCATCGCTCGCGGTGGCGAGCGCAGCGGTGGCCGGTGTCGTGCCGGCGCAGTCGGCGGCGCCGGCCGCACGTTCGATTCACGTCGACGTCGATCGCGACCGCGTGGGCGGCGAGCCCTCGACGTTTCTGCCGATGGTGGGGCACTGGGTGGTGGCCGACGAGGAGGGGAAGAAGGTCGTGATGGTGGACGGCCGCGAGTGGAAGCGCGGCCAGCCGGCCGGCGGGCTCGCCGACAAGGCGCGAGCGATCTACGGCGCCCGCCACGAGGAGTTCATCGACAACGTGAAAGCGTTCGCCTACTTCCCGATCGCCGTCGCGAAGGGGATCGACGACTTCGAGAACGGCGAGATCTCGGTGCGGTTCATGATGATCGGCGGCACGCTCGACCGGTGCGCCGGGATCCTGTTCAACGTGAAGCCTAACGGGGACTACCTCGCCGTGCGGTTCAACGGCACCGAGGACAACGTGGTGCTGTGGACGTTCGACAACGGCAAGCGGAGCTTCGTGAAGCGCGCGCCGGAGAACGTACCGCTGGAGCTCGGGACGTGGCACGAGCTGAAGATCGCGGTGCACGGCACGCACCTCACGGGGTTTCTTGATGGCAAGGCGCTGCTCGAGTACGCGCTCAAGGAGCCGGTGTCGGGGAAGGTGGGGCTCTGGTCGAAGACCGACAGCATGACGGAGTTCAGCGACTTCACCGTGACGCCGGCGGCGAAATGAGGCGCGTCGATATTGGTCGTGCAGCGGGCGCCGCCGCTGTGCTGCTGGCGCTCGCGTCGCCGGTGGCGGCACAGCGGCCGGCGTCAGGCGCCAAGTGCGCCGCGCTCGACACGACGGCGGCGTGGTACCGGAAGCAACGCGCGTGGGCGGACGAGTCGCGGCACGACTGGTCGAACGATTCGCTGCGCACGGCGCTCGTGCGTGCCGCCGGCCTCGACGCCAACCCGCGTGCGGGGGCCGGGGCGCTTCTCGGCTACGAGATCGCGAGTGCGTCGCCTAACGCGCCAACCGGCGCCGACTCCGCCGCACTCGCGGCGCTACGGGTGCTCGCGCAGAACCGGCAGGCCCCGTGGCCCACGCGATCGGTGGTGGGCCCCACCGGCGTGCGCGCCGTGTGGGTGCTCGCCGGCCGGGACACGATGGTGGCGCGGGTGGCGCTGCACCGGATGATGGAGGCCGGGCCCGACGAGTCGCCGCCGGCGGCCGTGGCGGTTCTCGAGGACCGACTGCGCGTGCGGGCGGGACGCAAGCAGATCTACGGTACGCAGCTCGTGCGTGGGTCTGACGGCGCGCTCGAGCCGGCACCGATCGAGGACCCGAAGCACGCGGACCTGCGCCGCGACGCGGCGGGTCTGCCGCCGCTCGCGCAGTCGATCTGCGCGGCGGGGCGGCGGTGGAGGGGGGTAATTGGGGTCAGACTCGAATTTCATCATTCGAACGCCGCGGCGTTCGAATGATGAAATTCGAGTCTGACCCCAATTACCGCTCGGAATGACACAGCTGCGTGTTACGGCGCCTTCGTCGCCTCCCACCGCGACCTGCCGACTACCGAGTCGGGCTTCGACGCCAGCATGACCGTGACGTTGCCCACCAGCTTGCCATCCTTCAGGCGACCAACGGAACGGAAGGTGACCGGTTGCGATCCCCTCGGCATGGTCGGATCAGTGTACGCCTGGGATGTCGCGATCATGCTGTCCGCGTCGAACCGCACCGACACGGGAATCGAATCCCGCACCCCCTGAAAGATGAGCTTGCTGGTCGAATCGGTCACGCGGACGACGGTCCAGCGGTTCGTGACGGAATCGCTCCCTTCGGCCATGGTCGTGCCGTTCCAGGTGCCGGCGATGTCGGCGGGGGTGAGGGGCGCCGGCGCGGAGGGGGTCGGCGTCGCGGCCGCCGCGGCGGTGTCGGTTGCGGGAGTCTCGGCTCTCGAACAGGCGGCGACTACCACAGCGAGGAGAATTGCTTTGCGCATGTGCGCCTCGTGGTATTACAACCAGTGTGACGGCAGTTGCCGCGGACCGGCGGCGACCCGCGACTGTTCGATGATGCAGTCCCGCCTACCGGTCCGCCAGTCGCCCTGCGCCACCGCCTGAAACGAGCACAATGGTCTGGGAAGAACGCTGGCATCCTTTGCGTCGAGAGTGGGTCGTGATCTCGTCGCATCGCGACCGCCGGCCATGGCAGGGTGAAACGGTGAACGAGGAGAGCGCGCCACGCGCGACCCACGTGCCGGACTGCTATCTGTGCCCGGGCAACGTTCGCATCTCGGGTCAACGCAACCCCGACTACACCGGCGTCTTCGCGTTCGACAACGACCACCCATGCGTCGGGCCCGAGGCACCCGAGGCCGCGTCGCCCTCGCTCCCGCCATTCAGGAGTCGTCGCGCCGACGGCCTGTCGCGCGTCGTCTGCTACTCGCCGCGCCACGACCTATCCCTCGCCGAGCTCTCGCTGCCCGAGATCACGTGCCTGCTCGAAGCGCTCCAGGACGAGTTCCGCGCACTGGCCGCGCGCCCGGAGGTTCGTCACGTGCTCATGTTCGAGAACAAGGGCGAGGTGGTCGGCGTGAGCAACCCGCACCCGCACTGCCAGATCTACGCGACGAACTTCGTCTTCCGAACGATCGAGCTCGAGGCGGAAGCGTCCGCGGCGTATCTCGCGGAGCACGGGCGCGTGCTGTTCCGGGACGTCATCGCCGCCGAGGAGGCGGACGGGCGGCGCATGCTCGCGTCGTGCGGTGACGCACTCGCGTTCGTGCCCTACTTCGCGCGCTACCCGTACGAAACCTACGTCGCGCCGCGCGCGACGCACGCCAACATCGCCGAGCTCTCGCCTAACGAGATTGGTGACCTCGCCGCGGTGCTCGGCGAGACGCTCGTGCGCATGGACAACCTCTGGCGGATGCCATTCCCCTACGTCATGGCGCTGCACCAGGCGCCCACCGACGGCGGCGCGCACGACGGCTTCCACTTCCACATCGAGATCCATCCGCCGCTCCGGAAGCCGGGGCTGCTCAAGTACCTCGCGGGCCCGGAGATCGGCGGCGGCAACTTCCTCAACGACACGGCGCCCGAGGAGAAGGCCGCGGAACTGCGCGCCGTCTCTCCCGTGCACTATCGAGCGAGCGGGCATCATGCGTGACGTGCGCCGGCTGCTTCCCGCCATCCTGGGGCTGCACGACCGGATTCGCGCGTCGGTCGTCGACGCGTTCTCGCGGCGCCAGCCCGACGACCTCGCCGGCGTCGCCCACGATGACGAGGGCGATACGATCTACGCCGTGGATCGCGTGAGCGAGACGACGCTGGTCGAAGGGTTGGAGGCGCTCGCGCGCGAGGAGCCGCTCTGCCTCGTGGCCGAGGGGCTGCCGGGGAACGGACTCCCGCTCCCGCGCGGCACGCGCGACGAGGACTGCCGGTGGCGCATCCTCGTCGACCCCATCGACGGCACGCGCGGGCTCATGTACCAGAAGCGGCCGGCGTGGATCCTCACCGGCGTCGCACCGAACCGCGGCCCGGCCACTCGGCTCACCGACGTCGAGCTCGCGGTGCAGACGGAGATCCCGCTCATCAAGCAGCACCTCTGCGATCAGCTCTGGGCGGTGCGCGGCAGCGGCGTCGAGACGCGGCGTATCGATCGCCTGACGGGAGCGTCGGCACCGCTGGCGTTGCGCGCTTCATCGATGGACACGCTCGCGCACGGCTTCGCGTCGGTGAGCCGGTTCTTCCCCGGCGCCCGCGACGTGCTCGCGGCCATCGACGACGAGATCGTGGCGCAGCTCCTCGGCCCGCCGGTGGCCGGGAAGGCCGCCTGCTTCGAGGACCAGTATCTCTCGACGGGTGGGCAACTCTACGAGCTGATGGCCGGCCACGATCGGTTCATCGCCGACATCCGGCCGCTGCTCGCGCCGCTCCTCGTAGCACGCGGCTACCCCCGCCCGCTCTGCTGCCACCCGTACGACCTGTGCGCGGTGTTGATCGCCGAGGAGGCGGGCGTTGCCGTGACGGACGCCGCCGGCGCCGCGCTCGACGCGCCGTTCGACCTCGAGGCCGACGTGTCATGGGTCGGCTACGCGAACGAGCGCCTGCGCGCGCGCGTGGAGCCGGTGCTGCAGGCGGCGCTCGCGCGGCACGGGCTGGTGGCCGACGGGGCACCTCTCGATCGGGGCGGCGGTGCGCGCGCGCACGCGTGAGGAGGTGACGTCGGCCGGGGACGTTCGCTGGTTCACCCGGGCGCTCGACCGGCTCGAGGCGCTGCCTAACGACCACGACCCCGCGCTGGCGGGGTTCCTCGCACCCGGCGAGCCGCTGTTCGTCGCCCGCGCGCCCGGGCGGCTCGACGTGATGGGCGGCATCGCCGACTACAGCGGCTCGCTCGTGCTCGAGCTGCCGCTCGCGTGCGCGACGTTCGCGGTCGCGCAGCGGCAATCGGCGCCGCGGCTCGAGGTCGTGTCCCTGCGCGCCGGACGGCCGCACTGGTTCGCGATGGATCTCGAGCCGCTGCTCGCCGGCGCGCTTCGGGCGCCCGAGGCGCTCGCCGAGTGGTTCGCCGAGCGCGGTGCCGATATCGAAGGCGGCGGCGATCGATGGGCCGCGTACGTCGTGGGCGTCGTGCATCGCTGCCTGACGCTGGCCGGTCCCGACGCGGTCGCGCGTCGTGGCTTGCGCCTGCTGATCGAGAGCGACGTGCCGGAGGGCAAGGGCGTGAGCTCGTCTGCCGCGCTCGAGGTGGCATGCATGGCGGCCGCGGCCGCCGCGTATGACGTCGAGTTGTCAGCGTCGGAGACGGCCGCCGCCTGCCAGTGGGCGGAGAATCACATCGCCCGCGCGCCGTGCGGGATCATGGACCAGATGACCGTCGCGTGCGGCCGGCGCGATCATCTGCTTCGCCTGCGCTGCCAGCCGGCGACCGTCGAGGGCCACGTGCGGGTGCCACCTGGCTACCACTTCTATGGTATGGACAGCGGCATCCGCCACGCTGTCACCGGCGCCGATTACGGGACGGTGCGCACGGCGGCGTTCATGGGGTATCGGCTGATCGCCGACGCGGCGGGGTTGGCGGCCCGCGCGGACGGAACGCGCGTGCACGTGGAGGACGTTCGCTGGCGTGGCTACCTCGCCAACATCACACCGGCCGAGCTCGCCGAGCGGTTCGAGGAACGTCTGCCATCGCGCATGCTCGGCGCGGACTTCCTCGCGCGCTACGGCGGCATCACCGATGCGGTCACCCGTGTGGACCCGGAGCGGTGGTATCCGGTGCGGCAGGCCACCGTGCACCCCGTTCACGAGCAGGCGCGCGTGGCGCGATTCGCCGAGCTGCTGGGTGGCGGGCTCGAGCACTCGGGCGCCGCTGGCGAGATGGGCACGCTGATGCACGCATCGCACGCCAGCTATGGAGCGTGCGGACTGGGGAGCGAGGGCACCGACCGTCTCGTCGATCTGGTTGCGGCGGCCGGGCCGTCACATGGCCTGTTCGGCGCCAAGATCACCGGCGGTGGCAGCGGGGGGACGGTCGCGGTGTTCGGTACCGAGGGGGCGCGGGCGGTGGTGTACGACATCGCCCGCCAGTACGAGCGTGAGATGGGGCGGTCGGTTGCGGTGTTCGACGGCTCGGGTCCGGGGGCTGAGGAGACGGGGGTGCTCGTGCTCGATTCGCCGTAGGTCATTCCGAGCGGAGCAGCTCTGTCATTCCGAGCGAGCGAAGCGAGTCGAGGAACCCTCATCTTCCGGGTAGAGGGCCCTCTATCCAGAGGATGAGGGTTCCTCATCTGCCCGCGGAGCGGGCACCCGCGCCGGCCTTCGGCCGGCTCCGCTCGGAACGACAGTATCAGTTTGTTCTTGCCCGTTCTCACACATCATCCTATGTTAGGCAAAGCGGCCCACCACTCCATGAGGCGCCGACACATCCTGCCATGATACGCCACTACCTGCTCACCTCCACCGTCCGCCGGAACGCGCCCATCGCGTTCGGCTCGCTGGGCGCAGTGCGTCCAGAAGCCAAGACGGTCGACGGTATCACCGTCCGAGGTCGAGCACCCTAGAAGCGCAGGATTCGATGTCGTGATCCGGCCTTTCGGGTGCAGCCAGCCCGAAAGGCCTTTTTGCTGTCCCTCCCCAGCGGATCACGACAATGAATCAAGCGATCATTACCCGATACATGGGCCAGCCGGCGAGTCTGCCCGCCGAGCTCCGCGCCGCGATCGAACGCGCGTGGGGCGGCCAGCCGGTCCAGCTCTACGCACTCGCCGACCTCGACGACACGCTGCGGCTCGGCGAGTCGTGGATCGCGTTAGGCGCGAGCCACGTCGCCGTGGCGCGTCCGGCGCCGGACGGCACGTGGGATGTCCGGACCGTGGAGCGCTCGCGCATCCGCTCGGTGCGCGACGCGCCCGGGCTCAGCGCGAACACACTTCTGCTCCTGGGCGACGGCGGCGGCCCGCCGCTCCTCGTCGTGCGCTACACGCAGCGGCAGCGGGCGGCGGTCGAGAACATCCGCTTCGTGCTCGACGAGGCGCTCACCGGCCGCACGGTGACGCTCGACGACGCGGACCGCGTCTACGCCGACGCGGTCGCGCGCCCGGTGCGCGACGCCCAGGCGCTCGTCGCCGGCCGCGAGTCGGCGGTGATGCTCCGGCTGCTCGGCTACCTCGCACCGTACCGCCGTCAGGTCATCACCGGCCTGACGGCGGCGGCGGTGGTGACGCTCGCGAGCCTGGTGCCGCCGTACCTGGCCGGCTTCCTGATCGACCGCGTGGTGCGGCCGACCGCGGGCGGCGCGGTGGTGCCCGGCGCCGTGGCGCGGGTGGCGTGGCTCGCGGTCGCGGCCATGGCGGTGCTGCACGTCGTGCGGCAGGCGGCGGCGCACGTACGGCTGCGGCTCATGTCGGTGCTGGGCGAGTGGGTCGCGCGCGATCTGCGCGCCGAGCTGTACGCGCACATCCAGCGCTCGAGTCTCGCGTTCTTCTCGCGGAAGAAGACGGGGAGCCTCATCACGCGCGTCACCGCGGACACGGACCGGCTGTGGGAGTTCATCGCGTTCGGCGTCGTGGACGTGTCGCTCTCGATCGTGATGCTCGTGGGGCTGGGTGCGGTGCTGCTCACGCTCGACTGGCGGCTCGGGCTCGTGATGACGGCGCCGGTCCCGGTCTTCTGCTGGCTCATCTACCGGCACGGCGAGTCGCTGAACGGGCTGTTCATCCGCGCCTGGCGGAAGTGGGGGCGCGTGACCGACGTGCTGTCGGACACGATCCCGGGCATCCGCGTGGTGAAGGCGTTCAACCAGGAGACGCGGGAGATCGACCGGTTCGTGGCGCGCAACGACGACGTGACCGACGAGATCAATCGCATCCACAAGCTGTGGACGACCTTCTGGCCACTGTTGATGTTCGCGGTGCACGCGACGACGGTGCTCGTCTGGGTGCTGGCGGTGCCGAGGTTGTTAGGCAGCGGCCACCCGCTGTCGGCGGGCGTGTTCGTGTCGTTCCTCCTGTACACCACGATGTTCGTGGCGCCCATCGAGGTGATCGGGCAGATGGTGCGCACGATCAACCGGGCGACGTCGTCGGCGCATCGGGTGTTCGAGGTGCTCGACAGCGAGCCCGAGGTGCGGGACGCGCCGCCGGGCGAGGCGGTGCGGCTCACGCCGGTGCGCGGGCGCGTGACGTTCGAGAACGGCACGTTCGCGTACGACGGCGTGCGGCAGATCCTGCGCGGCGTCTCGTTCGACGTCGCGCCGGGTGAGCTGATCGGGCTCGTGGGGCCGTCGGGTGGCGGCAAGTCCACGGTGGTGAGCCTGATCGCGCGGTTCTACGACGTGAGCGGCGGCGCGGTGCGCATCGACGGCGTGAACGTGCGCGACCTCGATACGGGGCACTATCGCGAGCAGATCGGGATGGTGCTCCAGGACCCGTACCTGTTCCACGGCACGGTGCTGGACAACATCCGCTACGGCCTGCCGGCGGCGTCGTTAGGTGCGGTGGTGGCGGCGGCGAAGGCGGCGAACGCCCACGACTTCATCTGCAAGCTCGGCCAGGGGTACGACACCGTGGTCGGGGAGCGGGGGCACACGCTGTCGGGTGGCGAGCGGCAGCGGATCTCGATCGCGCGGGCCATCCTGCACGACCCGCGGATTCTGATTCTCGACGAGGCGACGAGCAGCGTGGACACCGAGACGGAGCATCAGATCCAGGAGGCACTCGAGCGGCTGATCGCCGGGCGCACGGTGTTCGCGATCGCGCACCGCCTGTCGACGCTCCGCCGCGCGTCGCGGCTGTTCGTGATCTCCGAGGGCCGGCTCGCGGAGTCGGGCACGCACCGCGAGCTGCTGGCGACGGGGGACGGGATCTACCGGCGGTTGTACGAGATGCAGCTTCAGCTGAGCTAATTGGGGTCAGACTCGAATTTCATCATTCCTACGCGGGCCTGCGCGATTCCGGTCCTATTCGACTCTGACCCCAATTGGGCGCGCAAACCATCCGAGATGAGTCATATGCCCGACACACTTCTACGAGAATCCGAACCGTCCGCGCGCGGTCCGACGTTGCGGACCGCGCCCGACGGCAGGCTGCTCGCCATCATCAGCGGCGTGCCGGTGGCCGTACGGCTCCGGCAATGCTTCCCATGGTCGGAGCCCGGCCTGCACCTCTCGCTGCGCGATGACGAGGACCGCGAGGTCGCCATCATCGACGATCCGGCCTTGCTCGACCCCGACTCTCGGCGCGCGCTCGAGCACGCGCTCGCCGAGGCGGGCTTCGTGCTCGACGTCATCCAGGTGCTCGACATCGAGGAGGAGGTCGAGATCCGCCAGTGGACCGTGGAGACGCGTCAGGGACGCCGCTCGTTCCAGACGCACCTCGACGACTGGCCGCGCGTGCTGCCGTCGGGCGGCCTGCTCATTCGCGACGTCGCCGGTGATCTCTACCGGATGGAAGCGCCCCAGCAGATGGACAGGAAGAGCCGCGAGCTGCTCTGGGCGTTCGTGGACTAGCAGCGCACCGTTGTCATTCCTCGTTCGGCTGTCATTCCGAGCGGAGCGCCCGTCAGGGCGCGCAGTCGAGGAACCCTCATCGTCCCGGGAGAGGGGCCGGAATCGGGGTCAGACTCGAATAGCACCATTCGGACGCCGCTGCGCTCGAATGATGAAATTCGAGTCTGACCCCAATTACCCCACCTCATCTGTCCGCGGAGCGGGCACCCGGCTTCGCTCGCTCGGAACGACAAGCGAGCGAGGAACGACAAGCGCCCGAACCTCCGTCGGGCCGCGCGCCTGCGACCTACGGCTCCTTCCTCCCCGCCCGGTCGATCGGCGCCGGACGCGGCACGCGCCGCACCGGGTTCTGCTCGAGCAGCTTCATCGCCTCCCGCACCGCGCGCTCGAGCTGCGGGTCGCGCCCCTTCATCACCTCGGCCGCCGAGTACTCGACCTCGATGTCCGGCGTGACGCCTTCGTTCTCGACCGCCCACCGCCCGTTCACGTCGTAGAACGCGAGGCCCGGGGCGGTGATGCCCCCGCCGTCGATCGTCGTCGGCACGCCGATCGTGCCCACGAGCCCGCCCCACGTCCGCGTGCCGACGAGCGGGCCGATCTTCCGCTGCTTGAACATGTACGGCAGCGCGTCCCCGCCCGAGCCCGCCGACTCGTTCACGATCATTACTTTCGGCCCGAAGATCCCCGCCGTCGGTGACGTCGACGTCCGCCCGTCGCGCGTCGCGAAGTAGCCCATCAGCTTCCGTTCGAGCTCGTTCACGATGTAGTCGGCCACCTGCCCGCCCTGGTTGTAGCGCTCGTCGATGACCGCGCCGTCCTTGTGCTGCTGCGCGTAGAAGTAGCGCGTGAAGTAGGTGTAGCCGCCGCCGCCCGTGTTAGGCAGCCACACGTACGCCAGCCGTCCCCCGGAGAGCGAGTCCACCAGCCGGCGGTTTCCTTCCACCCAGGCGCGCATGCGCAACGCGTCCTCGCTCGCCGCGGGCACCACGGTCACGAGGCGCGACCCGTCGCCGTTAGGCGCCCTGCCGACACGGATGATCGTCTGCCGCCCGGCCGTGCCCTCGAACGCGCGGTACAGGTTCGCCGGCGGCGCGAGTGGCGCGCCGTTCACCTCGAGCAGGTAGTCACCTTCGGCCACCTGAATCCCCGGCGCGCTGAGCGGCGCGCGCAGCTCGGGGTTCCAGTTCTCGCCGGTGTAGACGCGCGTGATCCGGTAGCGACCGTTCTCGATCGCGAAGTCGGCGCCGAGCATCCCCACCGACACCGGCGTGTCCGCCGGCTCGTCGCCGCCGCCGGTGAGATACGAGTGCCCCACCACGAGCTCGCCGCCGGTCGTCGCCACGAGGTACCCGAGGTCGTCGCGGTGTCCCACGTGCGCGAGGAACGGACTGTACTTCGCCCACACGGCCTTCCAGTCGGCGCCGTGCATCTCCGCGTCATAGAAGAAGTCGCGCTGAATGCGCCACGTCTCGCGGAAGATCTGCGCCCACTCGGCACGCGGATCGACCCACGTCTGGAGCTGCGCGACGTTGATCGCGCCGTCGCCCACGCGCGCCGGCCGGTCGCTGCCCACCACGCCCCACCGCCCGCCGTCGGGGCCCGGTGCCTGGTAGAGCAGCTTCTTCCGGTCACCCGAGAGCGAATACGAGCGGACGCCTTCGATGAACGGCGTCGCCGCGCGGTCCTTGAGGACGTAGCGCTGCACGCGCAGCGCCGGCGCACCGGGCCCGGCGCTCGGCATTGGCTCGGCGTAGAAGATCGTTCCCGCGGGGCCGGCGGTGACGTTGCTGTAGTCGGCCGGCGGCACGCTGAGCGACAGCACGCGCTGCCCGATGCCGGCGGGGTCGATGCGCGTCGTCGAGTCGGGCCTCGGCTTTGGCGCACCGGGAACCGGCGGCGGGGCCGGGGTCGGCTCGTCGCCGAGCTCGGGGAGGAGCGGCGAGGGCTCGGTGGCGGACAGCACGATGAGGTAGATCGACCGCCGCACCGGGCGGTCGACGGAGCTCATCTCCAGCCAGCCCGTCTGCGGGCCGTAGTTCGTGCTCGCGAGGAAGTAGAGGTACTTGCCGCTCGCGTCGAACGCGGGCGAGATCGCGTCGGACATCCCGTCCGTGAGCTGGTACGCCTTCCCCTCGGCGAACGAGTACGCGAAGATCGCGCGCAGGTGGTTGTCGAGGTTCTTCGAGTACGCGATCCAGCGCGAGTCGGGCGACCACACGGGGTCGATCGCGCGGCCCGGGTCGTCGTAGGTCTCGGAGTCGATCTTCGTCGCCTTCCCGCTCGTTAGGTCCAGCGACCAGAGGTTCAGGTGGTTGTCCTGAAACGAGAGCTGCTTGCCGTCGGGCGACCACGCGAGCTCGGAGAAGAACGCGGCCGAGGGGAGCGCGATCGCGCGCGGCTTCGCGATCCCCGTCTGCTCGCCGACCATGATCTGATACTCGCCGCTCGCGTCGGAAAACCAGGCGAGCTGCGACCCGTCGGGCGACCACACCGGGTCGCGGTCGTGCACGGCGGTGCTTCGCGTGAGGTTCCGGTAGTCACCCTTCTCAGCCGGCACGGTGAAGATGTCGCCGCGCGCCTCGAGCGCGACGCGCACGCCGGCGGGCGAGAGCGACGCGCCGCGGATCATCGAGGCCACGCGCTTGAACTGGGGGCGCGCCCACGGGAGGTCGCCGGTCACGTCGATGCTGAGCTGGCGGGACTGTCCCGTCTTCGTGTCGAGCAGGTGGATGTAGCCGGCCTGCTCGTACACCACGGCGTCGGGCCCCGCCGACGCGTTCATGATGTCGAAGTCATCGTGCTTCGTGAGCTGCCTGACCTGCTTCGTGTCGGCGTTGTACGAGAAGAGGTTCGTCGTGAAGTTGCGGTCGGAGAGGAAGTAGACCGTGTTGCCGACCCACATCGGGTCGGTGTCGTTGCTGTTCGTCCAGGGCAGCTTCTCCACCGCGTGGTCCGCCAGGTTCATCACGCGGATGGGGTGCGTGCGCCCGCCGCGGTAGTGGCGCCACCCGCTCGCCTCGTACCACCCGGGAATAAAGGCGGTGGAGACCTCCTCGTAGGCGACCCGCTTGCCGTCGGCCGAGTAGGCGCCGGTGAACGCTCTGGGCATCGGCAGTGCCTCGGGCAGCCCGCCCTCGAGCGCCATCGAGAAGAGTCGGAAGTACGACTGCTGCGGCGGGCTGAAACGCGCCGACCCGAAGACGACGCGGCGCCCGTCTGGCGTCCAGCCGCGCACGCGGTCGACGCCCGGATGATACGTTAGGCGCGTCGGGTCCCCGCCGGCGGTCGGCACGACGTAGACGTCGGTGTTCCCGCCGACGGTCGCGGTGAACGCGATGCGCGACCCGTCGGGGGAGAACTTCGGGTCGGTCTCGACGCCGGGCGTCGTGGTGAGCCGGCGGGCTTGTCCACCGGCCCGGGCGACCACCCAGAGGTCGCCCGCGTGTGCGAACGCGACGAGGTCGCGGCTGACGTCGGGGTGGCGGAGCAGGCGCGTGCCCTGCGCCGGTGCCGACGATGCAAGCGCGAGCCACGCCGCGGAGCCGAGGACCAGCGGGCGAACGTTCACGATGGGTCTCCGGAAGGGGTATGCACGTGTGTCATCCCGAGGAGCGCCGAAGGCGCGGCGAGGGACCTGCCGTACGGTTCTTGTCGCCGGACCGGCCACCGGGATCGCACACAAGGTCCCTCGTCCCTTCGCTACGCTCAGGGGCCTCGGGATGACACGGGGTGGAATGTCTACTGTACGACCTTGCTCTGCACGACCGGCAGGGAGATGAACGACGCCGCCCGCGGGGACCGGTACACCCGCTGCGTGGCCGCACGGAAATCGGAGTCCTTCGCCGCGAAGATGTTGGGCACGTACGTCTGCGGGTTCCGGTCGATGAGCGGGAACCAGGTGCTCTGCACCTGCACGCGGATGCGATGCCCCTTCTTGAAGCGGTAGCTCTGCGAGTGCAGGTCGACGGCGAACTCCTCGACCTTGTTGGGCGTGATCGGCTCGGGGCGCTCGAAGCTCTTCCGGAAGCGGCCGCGGAAGACGTCGTTCGCGACCATGAGCTGGTAGCCGCCGAGCTTCGGGTTGGGCTCGTACTTCTCGGGGTAGACGTCGATCAGCTTCACGACCCAGTCGGCATCGGAACCGGTGGTCGACGCGAACAGCCGGGCGATGACGTCGCCGGCGATGACGAGGTCTTCCTCGAGCGGCTCGGTCTGCCAGGCGACGACGTCGGGCCGGTCCTGCGCGAAGCGCTGGTCGTCGACGAGCCAGGTGGACCACGTGGAGCCGGCGCCGAACGTCGGCGCGATCGGCCTAACGCGATACGGGACCGGCTTCGACGGGTCCGACACGTAGGCGTCGAACGCGCTGTCGGGCCGCGTGGGCGGCGGCGGCTCGAACGCCAGCTTGCCGCCCGGCTGGAAGTACAGCTTGCGCTGCGTGACGTCGTGTTTCGGCGGCCAGCTCTCGTACGAGCGCCACTCGTTCGCCCCGGCCTCGAACGTCGTCGCCTCGGCGAGGTTCAGCGTGCCCTTGTCCTTGAGCCAGTAGGCGAACCACGGCGTCTCGATGTTCTTGCGGTAGTACTGCGCCGTGGGCGTCCCCCACTCGATGACTCCGAGCTTGTCGCCGGTGCGCCCGCGCCAGCCGCCGTGATTCCAGGGGCCGACGACGAGGTAGTTGAACTTCCGGGTGTCGTGCGGCTCGAGCGTCTCGTAGATCGTGAGCGGGCCGTAGAAGTCTTCCTGGTCCCACCAGCCGGCGACGTTGAGCGTCGGCACGGTGACGCGGTCGAGGTACTGCATCACCGCCTCGCGCTGCCAGAACGCGTCGAAGTTCGGGTGCGCGACGTAGTTCTTCCACGTGGGGTACTTCCCCTGCGGCAGCTTCTCGGTGACGTTCGCGAGGGAGCCGAGCGAGAGGTACCAGCTGTAGGTGTCGTACTGGTCGAAGGCGAACGGCGAGAACTCCTTCCCGCCTTCCATCATCGCCACGTACTCGAAGCCGTAGCTCAGACGGAAGGCGCCGTTGTGGTGGAAGTCGTCGCCCAGGAACATCGAGGCCGGCGACGCTTGCGGCGACACGGCCTTGAGCGCCGGGTGCGGGTCGAGCATCGCCATGACGGTGAGCCACCCCGGGTACGACACGCCGAGCATGCCGACGCGCCCGTTGTTGCGCGGCACGTTCCGGAGCAGCCATTCGATGGTGTCGTAGGTGTCGCTGCTCTCGTCGATGGCCTTCGCGTCGCGCTTGTCGCGCGGCGGGCGGAGCATCACGAACTGCCCCTCGGAGCCGAAGCGGCCGCGGATGTCCTGAAAGACGAAGATGAACCCTTCGTCCGCCAGCTCCGCGTAGGAGGTGGCGAACGAGCCGCTGGCGCCGGCGATGCCGTACGGCGTGCGGGTGAGGATGACCGGCAGGTCGGCCGTCGCGTTCCTGGGCGCGAAGATGCGCGTGTGGAGCCGCACGCCGTCGCGCATCGGGATCAGCACGTCGGTCGAGTCGAACGCGGCCGCCGCGGCCGCGGCGGCGGCCGGCGTCTGCGCGGAGACGGCGGCGAGCGGCGTGCCGGCGATCAGGCCGAGGAGCGCGAGCGCGGTGCGGCTGGCACGAAGGATCGTCATCGCGTGCCTCTCCGGGAGAGGGTGGGCGCCGAAAATGGTCGACTGGTTTGGTATACCGTTCCGCGGCGTGACGAAGCTACCACCCGGGTTCCGATGCGGAAAGAGGCCGGCCGGCATCATCGGGCCGGACCCTGTGGGAACTGCCATGACGCCGATGACGCGGAAGAAGCCGGATCGCTCCCCACACGCGTGATGTCATCCCGAGGAGCGCCAGCGACGAGGGACCTATCCGACCGTCGCTCGTGGCCGGTCGGGCCACCGGTACGGCACCGCAGGTCCCTCGTCGCTGCTACGCGGCTCCTCGGGATGACACAGCGGCATTGGGGTCAGACTCGGATTGAAGCATTCGAGCGCCGGCCGCACGCGGGGGCAGCCTCGCGTTCCGATGATGTTATTCGAGTCTGACCCCAATTCCCCGCCCGGGATGACAGCCTGTGCACGGCCCCGATCCGGCCGTTTCGCCGTTCCCCCTCCGCCCCATCGCCGTTCCCCGCTCGGGCCGGCGCAGCGATGTAGGCCCGGGATCAGCGGCTATCGCTTCTGGCGTGAGGCGACGTCCCGCGGCACCGGCGCCCCCGCGGTCGGCCCCCAGGCGTGCCAGCTCCCACGCTCGCCGATCTGCGCGATCACGCGCGACAGCCGGCCGGCCGCATTGCGCCAGTTCGTCTCCACGGCGCGCTGCGCGGCCTGGGCGTCGCCCTTGGCGATGGCGCGCACGATCACGTCGTGCTCCTTCACCGAGGTCGGCAGCTCGTCGAGCAGCACGCTGATGTAGAGCCGCGTGTAGCGCTCGATCTGCGGCTTGATCGCCCGGTGCAGCGCCAGCAGCCGGGGGCCCACCACGTCCTCGACGTAGGCGCGGTGGAACTCCTGATCGAGGTCGAAGATGCGGGCGACGCCGACCCGCCGCTTCGACTCCGCCGCGAGCTCGCGGTTCAGCGCCCGGAGGCGGGCGACGATCGCGCGGCGTGGCGCGTCAGGCAGCCCGGCGGCGGTGCGCGCCGCGAGCCCCTCGAGGTGGCCGACGATGAGGATGATCTCGCGACCATCCTCCTGCGTGAGCGGCGCGACGATCAGGCGCTGATCCTGACCGCGTCCGGCCGACGCGACGAAGCCTTCCTGTTGCAGCCGATGGAGCGCGCTGCGCACCGGCGTGCGGCTCAGCCCCAGGCGCTCGGCCACGGCGCGCTCGGCGATGCGGGCGCCGGGGGCCAGGTGCCCCCAGACGATCAGTCCCCGCAGCTCCTGGTAGACGCGCGAGACGGTGTCGGAGCGCGCGTCGGCGTCGGCCGGCGCATCGCTCGCGACGGGCGGCGGAACCGGGGGGGCTCGGCGCGTGGCGCGCCGCGGGACCGTTGTCGACACGATCGGCAAGCTTACTCCGCCGCGATGCGCCGCGCAACGGCGCCGCCCCCGACGGCGCGGCCGCCAAGGGCGACCATTTTGGTCGACCATTGTGGTATGCCCGTCCCGACCGTACGTTGTCGGGCGCTGCCGTTTCCCCTACTTCTCCACCCCGGCGATGCCGCTCGACTTCGACGATCGCGTTCCAGCGTCCGCCGGCACCGTCGATGGCGTGGACGCCACCGACACCGCCGGCCTCACGTACCGCGCCTTCGCGTCCGCCGACGACGCCACCGCGTGCGTCGCGCTGCAGGCCGAGATCTGGGGGGCGGCCTTCGCCGACCAGGTGCCGGCGGCGCTCCTCCGCGTCGCGACCGGCATCGGCGGCCTCGCCCTCGGAGCCTTCGACCCCGACGGCGCGCTCGTCGGCTTCGTGTTCAGCCTCATCGGCGTGCGCCACGGCGAGGCGATCCACTGGTCGCACATGCTCGCGGTGCGGGAGTCCGCGCGCGGGGCCGGCGTCGGCCGCCGGCTCAAGGAGCTCCAGCGCGCCGAGCTCGCGCGCCGCGGCATCGGACGCGTGCTGTGGACGTTCGATCCCCTCCAGGCGCGCAACGCCCATCTCAACTTCAACCGGCTCGGCGTGCGGCTCGTCGACTACGTCGAGAACATGTACGGCATCACCGCGAGCCCCCTCCACCACGGGCTCGCGACCGACCGGCTGGTGGTCATGCTGCCGACCACGCCCCATCCGGCCACGCCGCCCGCGGTGACACATGCCTCGAACGGCGCCGTCCCGGTACTCACGCCGCTCCCGCGCGCCGGCGACGTGATGGCCGATCTCGACTCGGCCGTCCCGCCGGTGCTGTCGATCGAGATCCCGAGCGATCTGCAACAGGTGGTCGCGCTCACGCCCGACGTCGCCGCCACCTGGCGCACGGCGACGCGCGGCGCCTTCGCCCGCGCGCTGCGCGCGGGCTACGAGGTCACGGGGCTGCGCCGCGACCACTCGACGGACCGCGTGTTCTACGTGCTCGTGCATCCATCACCCGCGCGCGCGAGCGCGGCTTCGGAGCGCGCCCCATGAGCGATGCCACCGGCCTTCGCCGCAGCCTCGGCTTCACCGATCTCGTGCTCATCACGATGGGCACCGTCATCGGCTCGGGAATCTTTCTCGTGCCGAGCATCGTGCTGCGGCAGACCGGCGCCCAGACCTCGCTCGCGCTCGCCGTCTGGGCCGTGGCCGGCATCCTGTCGCTCCTCGGCGCGCTCACGTACGCCGAGCTCGGCGCGATGCGCCCCGAGGCCGGCGGCATCTACGTCTACATCAGGGACGCCTTCGGTCCGCTGCCGGCGTTCCTGTACGGGTGGACCAGCTTCGTCGTCATCTCGAGCGGGTCCATCGCCGCGCTCGCCGTCGCGTTCGCCGGGTATCTCGGCCAGGTGGTGCCGGTCGGCTCCGTGCCGCCGCAGCTCATCTCGGTGGTGACGATCGCGATCATCGCCGCCGTCAACGTGCGCGGCACGCGCAAGAGCGCCGCCGTGCAGAACTGGACCACCGCCGCGAAGGTGGGCGCGCTGCTCGTGCTCAGCGTGATGCTCATCGCGCGCGGCGGCGGCGCGCCCGTGCTCGGTGAGACACCACCGGTCGCCCCGACCGCCTCGCTGGCCGCGGGACTCGGCGCCGCGATGATCGGCGTGCTCTGGGCGTACGAAGGGTGGCAGTACGTCACGTTTTCCGCCGGCGAGACGCGCGACCCGCAACGCACCTTCCCGCGGGCCATCAGCCTCGCCACGCTCGCGCTGGTTGCGCTCTACCTGCTCACCAACGTCGGCTACCTGGCGGCGCTCGGGCCCGCGGCCGCCGCCGGCAGCGAGCACGTCGCGGCCGACGCCATCGCGACCGTGTTCGGGCCCATCGCGGGCAAGATCGTCGGCGCGCTCATCCTGGTCTCGATCTTCAGCGCGCTGAACGGCCTCACGCTCACCGTGCCGCGGATGTACTTCGCCATGGCCCGCGACCGCGTGTTCTTCCAGCGGCTCGCGGTCGTGCACCCGCGCTTCGGCACGCCGGCATTTGCCATCGTGAGCATCGCCGTCTGGTCGGCGCTGCTGGCGGCGAGCGGCACGTTCGAGCAGCTGCTCACGTACGCCGTGTTCACCGGGTGGATCTTCTACGCGCTCGGCGCGCTCAGCATCTTCGCCTACCGCCGGCGGCAGCCTAACGCCGAGCGTCCGTTCCGCGTGCCCGGCTACCCCGTTACGCCGCTGTTGTTCGTGCTCGCGGCCGCGCTGCTGGTGCTCAACACGGTCGCCACGCAGCCGGGCCGAGCCACGATCGGGCTGGGCGTCGTGGCGCTCGGAGTACCGGCGTTCTTCGCGTGGCGTACCCGTGGACGTCGTCAGCAATCCCAGGTCGTGCCGTCGATGTCCGAGCCGGCCGACCGAGAAGTCGTACCGGAGTAAGAGGCCCTTCCACCATCGACAGGAGCGACGCATGACAACTGCGCTTGGTCAGCTCGCATCGCGCAGACCGCGCATCGCGCGGTGGTTCGTCGCCGGCGCCTGGGTGCTTCTCGCCGCGAGCGGCGTGAACGCGCAGAACGTCCCGGCCCACGAGTTGCGCGACGATGCCGACGACATCCCCTTCCCCACCGCCGCGCGTTCCGCCGCGGTGGCCGCGACACCCGCGTACGTCGGCACGGTCGTCGGCCGGGTAACGGACGCGCGGACGTCGCTGGGAGTTCCCGGCGCGACCATCGAGGTCGAGGGATCGCGTCAGGCGACCACGACCGGCGATGACGGCCGCTATCGCATGGTCGGCGTGTCCGCCGGCGCGCACGTGCTCATCGTTCGCCGCCTCGGCTACGCGTCCGCGCGGCGGACCGTGACAGTGAGCGACGATCAGCAGGCCACCGCCGACTTCGCGCTGCAGGCAGCGGCCGTGGCGCTCGATCAGGTGGTGGTCACCGGGACGGCGGGCGGCGAGCAGCGGCGCTCGATCGGGAATGCCGTGTCGACCATCGACGCGGCGGAGGAGCTGTCGAAGTCGGCGGCGCCGAACCTCAGCAGCCTGTTGACGTCTCGTGCGCCGGGCGTGGTGATCGCGCCGTCGACGTCGCGCCTGGGCGCCGGGCCGTCGATCCAGATCCGCGGCCGCACGAGCCTGTCGCTCGACAACAGCCCGCTCATCTACGTCGACGGCGTGCGCGTCGACAACGCGACCGCGACGGGGCCGACGGGCGTGTCGGGAGGCGGCCCGAGCTTCGGCGCGCAGCGGTCGGCCGTCGCGGGGCGACTCAACGACATCAACCCCGAGGACATCGAGAGCATCGAGGTGATCAAGGGTCCGGCCGCGGCGACGATCTACGGCACCGAGGCGGCGAACGGCGTCATTCAGATCATCACGAAGAAGGGCGCGCCGGGGCGGACGGACTTCAGCGTTCAGATCGAGCAGGGCTCGCTCTGGTTCCGCGACGCCGCCGGCCGCTTGCCCACCAACTATATGAAGGATGCGGCGAGCGGCGCCATCGTCCCGTGGAACGGCGTGCAGCAGGAGGAAGATCGCGGCACGCCGCTCTTCAAGACCGGGCAGACGCGGTCGTATTCGGGTGCGCTGTCGGGCGGACGCGACCTGCTCCGGTACTACGTGTCGAGCAGCTACGAGAACGATCTCGGCATCGAGCCGAACAACTCGCTCCGGCAGTTCGCGCTGCACACCAATCTCAACGTGGCGCCCAATCCGAAGCTCGACTTCGGGACGAGTCTCAACTTCGTCGACCTTTCCTCGCACCTCGGCGCGGACAACGGGGCCTCGGCGATGCTGGGCGCGGTGGTGGGGCACGCGCTGCTGTTCAAGACCGCGCGCGGCTTCTATCCCAACTTCGTGCCGGAGATTCCGCAGCAGCTCTACGACAACGCGCAGTCGATCAGCCGGTTCACCGGGAGCGGCACGATCAACCACCGCCCCACCGACTGGTTCACGCAGACCGTCATCCTTGGCCTCGACTACACCGGCGACGACAGCCGGGCGCTCGAGCGGTTCGCGCCGCCGACACTCGCCGCCTTCCTGCCGCCCAGCTCGGCCGGCGGCCGCATCCGGCAGACGCTGCGGCACAACAGCGTCATCACGGCGACGTACGCCGGCACGGCGCGGGCGCGCCTGACGTCCGCACTCTCGTCGGCTACGTCCGTCGGCGGACAGTTCTACCGCACGGACCTCAATACGAGCTCGCTCGGTGGCTGGGGGTTCCCGGGGCCGAGCATCGAGACCGTATCGGGCACCGCGAACAAGGAAGACGCGTCGCAGACCAAGACGCTGAACACCACCGTCGGCGCGTACGCCGAAGAGAAGATCGGGTTGAACGACCGCCTGTTCCTGACGGCCGGCCTCCGCGTGGACAACAACAGCGCCTTTGGTGAGGACTTCAAGTGGGTCACCTACCCGAAGGTCGCTCTCGCGTGGGTGGTGAACGAGGAACCGTTCTGGAAGTGGAGCAGCGCCATCAACACGCTCAAGCTGCGCGCCGCGTACGGCCAGTCGGGGCGGCAGCCTAACACGTTCTCCGCGCTGCGCACCTTCCTGCCGGTGCCGGGCCCCGGTGGCTCGAACGCCGTGACGCCGAACTCGTTCGGCAATCGCGACCTCAAGCCGGAGCGCGGCAAGGAGATCGAGCTCGGCTTCGAGAGCGAGCTGTTCAACCGGCTGAGCCTGGACTTCACCTACTTCAGCAAGCGCACGGACGACGAGATCCTGAACCAGCCGGTCGCGCCGTCGAGCGGCTTCACCGGCAACCGGTTCGTCAACCTCGGCCGCGTGGACAACCACGGCATCGAGTTGCAGGCGACGCTGCGCGCCGTGAGCCTGCGCCGCGTCGAGTGGGAGATTGGCGGCAACGTCGCGACGAACAAGGACGTGATCAAGGACCTGGGCGGCCTGCCGAGCGTGATCACGAACGCAGGGCAGTTCAATAAGGTCGATTACCCCATCGGCGGCATCTTCACCCGGCGCGTCGTCTCGGCCGACCGCGATCCCAACACCGGGCTCGCGACGAACGTGCTGTGCGATGGTGGCCCGGGGAAGGCCGCCATGGCGTGCGCGCAGGCGCCGTTCGTGTTCATCGGAACGCCGACGCCGAAGCTGACCGGTGCCATCACCAACACCGTCACGATCATGAACCGGCTGCGCCTCTACGCCATGGTCGACTTCAAGCGCGGGCACCGCGTGTACAACGCGAACGAGCAGATTCGCTGCCAGGGGCTGGTGGGCGCGCCGCTCTGCCGCGCGAACTACTACCCGCTCGAGTACTCGCCGATCTATCTCGCCGAGACGCCTGGCACAGCCTCCGCGTTAGGGACGGTCGATCAGTTCTACCAGGACGGGTCGTTCGCCAAGCTGCGCGAGGTGTCGGCGACCTTCACCTTCCCGAATCGCTGGCTGTGGGGCGGCGGCTCCCGCGCCTCGTTCACGATCGCGGGCCGCGAGCTCCACACCTGGACCAAGTACAACGGCCCCGACCCGGAGGCCAGCGACATCAACGCCGCGACGTCCTCGTCGACGCACGACCAGGGCGTGATTCCACCGCTCAGTCGCCTCATCGCGACCCTCAACGTGAGGTTCTGACCGATGCGCAAGCTCACGCTCATCCTCGCACTCCCGCTCGCGGCGTGCACGGAGCTCACCACGCTCAAGCAGGAGAACCCGGGACAGCTCGATGCCTCCGGGCTCTACGTTCCCGCCAACGCGCAGCTCCTCGTCAACGGCGTCATCGCCGACTTCGAGTGCGCGTACTCGCGTTACGTCGTCGGCAGCGCGCTCTTCACCGACGAGCTGACGAACGCGTTTTCCGCCTCGAACAACTTCGACTACGACCGCCGCACGCTGCCCACGAACGCGACGTACGGAACGGCTACGTGCGGCAACAACCAGCAGCCGCCCATCTACTCCACACTCTCGATCGCGCGGGCCGCGGGCGACACCGTGCTCGCGAAGCTCGAGACGTGGACGGACGCGGAGGTCGCCAACCGCAACAAGCTGATGGGACAGGCCGCGGCGTACACCGGCTACAGCATCCTGCTGCTCGGCGAAGCGATGTGCTCGGCCGCCATCAACGTCGGCCCCGAGCTGAACCCGGCGCAGCTCTTCGCGGAGGCGCGGACGCGGTTCGACAAGGCGATTGCCGCCGCGACGGCGGCCAACGATGCCGCGACGCTCAACCTCGCCCTGCTCGGCCGCGCGCGCACGCTGCTCGATCTCGGCGACAAGGCTGGCGCGGCGGTGGACGCCGCGAAGATCCCCGCCGGCTTCGTCCTCAACATCTCGACCGACGCCGGCACCGCCCGCCGTCAGAACTACGCGTTCCTCGCGATCAACCAGAGCTCCTGGGCGTCGGTCGACCCGTCGTTCCGCGGCCTGACGGTCAACGGCGCGCCCGACCCCCGCGTGGCGGTGACCAACGCCAACCGGAACGGCACGGCGGGGGTGGCGATCTGGACGGCCGACAAGTACCCCTCGCTCGCGACCACCATGCCGGTCGCGCGGTACGCCGAAGCGCAGCTCATCATCGCCGAGGCGAAAGTGGCCGCGAACGACCTGACGGGTGCCGCGGCCGCGATCAACGCGGTTCGCAGCACGCGTGCGGGACTGCCGGCCTACGACGCCACGGGACAGACGGCGGCGCAGGTGCTGGCGCAGATCATCGAGGAGCGCCGGCGCGAGCTGTTCCTCGAAGGTCACCGGCTGGGTGATCTCCGTCGCTACGGTCTCCCGATCCTGCCGGCGGCGGGCGCACCATATTCGGCGGGCGGCGTGTACGGCACGCAGGCGTGCTTCCCGCTCCCCGACGTGGAACGCATCAACAACCCGAACATCGGATAGATCGGTGACTCGCCCAGATCGCCTGCGGCTCGCGATCGTACTCGCCCTCGCAGCCGCGCCCGTTGCTCGGGGCGCGGCGCAGGGCGCATCGCTGCCGCCGTTTCTCGAGCTGCGCGTTCCGAAGCCGCCGACGGTCGCGACGGCCGAGAATGGCTCCTTCCTCGCCTACGAGCTGCACGTGACGAACTTCGCGCCACAGCAGATGACGCTGAAGAAGGTCGAGGTCGCGACGGCGTCGGGTGAACGGCGCGTGCTGCTGTCCATCGGCGACAGCGTGCTCGCGCGCGCGGTCACGCGGCCGGGCGTGAGCCTGGCGGGTGCGGAGCGCCTGAAGCTCGGCGGCGGAGCGCGGGCGGTAGTGTTTCTCTGGGTGCCGGTCGACGCGCGATCGGCGCCGACGGCGCTGCAGCATCGGCTCACGCTCGAGCAGGGCACCGGCGACAGCGTGCGCACGGCGGAGCTGGACGGTCCGGTGATGCCGGTGGCATCGGAGTCGGTGCTCATCGGACCTCCGCTGCGCGGCGGCGTGTGGCTCACCGGCAACGGGCCGGCCGAAGCGTCGGGGCACCGGCGCGCGCTCATTCCGGTGGGCGGCGTGCCGGCCATCGCGCAGCGGTTCGCGATCGACTACGTGCGCGTGGGTGACGACAACAAGACGTTCACCGGCGATCAGCTCAGGAACGAGAGCTACCGCGCCGAGGGGAACGATGCGCTCGCGGTCGCGAATGGCACCGTGGTCGCGGTGAAGGACGGCATCCCCGAGAACGTGCCGGGCGTCAACTCGCGCGCCGTGCCGATCACGCTCGAGACGGTGGGCGGCAATCACGTGATCATCGACATCGGCGGCGGGCGCTACGCGTTCTACGCGCATCTCAAACCCGGCTCGCCCCGTGTGAAGGTGGGCGACCGCGTGACGCGCGGACAGGTGATCGGACTCGTGGGTAACAGCGGCAACTCCACCGAGCCGCACCTGCACTTTCACATCTCCGACGGGAACTCGCCGCTTGGCAGCGAGGGCATCCCCTATCGGTACGAGTCGTTCGAGATCGTGGGCCACTGTCGCACGTTCAACCTGGGCTGCGAGCGCGCGGCGCCGGTCACGCGGAAGGGAGAGATTCCGCTGGGGAACGTGCTGGTGCGGTTTCCGTAGTCCTCGCGGCGATACACGTTTCGCGCGCCGTTCGAGAGAAAAGCATTCACCGCAGAGGACGCGGAGAACGCAGAGAACTGCCTAACGGTCAAGATGTACGCGCCATGGTCGTGAATTGATGGGAACGGCCTCGGGACGCTATCACATCCCGGGGTCGTTCCCATCAGTTCATGGCTCGTTGCGGTATGACCTTCCCGATCGAGCAGTTCTCTGCGTCCTCTGCGTCCTCCGCGGTTCAAGGCTTTTTCTTGGTCAATCGGGGTCAGAGTCGGGGGTCAGAGTCGCGACTCTGACCCCCGACTCTGACCCCCTGGACAAGGCTTTTTCTTTGTCTTTCTCTTACTCGATTTCGTGCCGAACGATGATCCATCGATACGTCCGAAGGCTTCTCGCCGCGAGCGTCGCCTCGTGCGTGCTCGCCAGCGCTGCCGTCTCGCAGACGCCGGTCGCGAGCGCAACGTACGACGTCGTCATCCGCAACGGCCGCGTGCTCGACGGCGCCGGCAACCCGTGGATCCTCGCCGACGTCGCCATCAAGGACGGGCGCTTCGCGAAGATCGGCCGCATCACCGAGCGCGGCACGCGGGAGATCGACGCGCGCGGGAAGTACGTCTCGCCCGGCTGGATCGACATGATGGACCAGTCGGGCGGCGTCCTGCCGCGCAACGGACTCGCCGAGAACAAGTTGCGCCAGGGCGTCACGACCGCGATCGGCGGTGAGGGCGGGTTCCCGGTCGCCGCGTCGAAGATCCCCGAGTACTGGGCGACGCTCGAGCGCCAGGGGATCAGCATCAACTTCGGCTCGTACTTCAGCGAGACCCAGGCCCGCGTTCCCGTCCTCGGCAACTCGGCCCGCGCGCCTAGCGCCGCCGAGCTCGATCGCATGCGCGCGATCATGGACACCGCGATGCGCGCCGGCGCCATGGGCATGACGACGGCGCTCATCTACCCGCCGAGCTCGTACGCCACCACCGAGGAGCTCGTCGAGGTCGCGAAGGTCGCGGCCAGGTACGGCGGCGTGTACGCGAGCCACATCCGCGGCGAGGGCGCCGAGGTGGTGCAGTCGGTCCGCGAGCTCATCACGATCGCGGAGCGCGCGGGGCTGCCCGGCGAGGTGTTCCACCTCAAGGTCGCGCACCGCCCGTCGTGGGGCATCCTGATGGACTCGGTGCGTCAGATCGTCGACGCGGCGCGGGCACGCAACGTCGACGTCGCCGCCGACCTCTACGTCTACACCGCGGGCGGCACCGGACTCGAGGCGACCATTCCGAGCTGGGCGTTCGAGGGCGGTGGCGACTCGCTCGCCGCGCGCCTGAACGACCCCGAGATCCGCGCGCGCCTCAAGCGCGAGCAGAAGACCGGCTCGCCGGGATGGTGGAACATCGTCGAGGCGGCCGGCGGCTGGGAGGGCATCGTGCTCGTCAACGCGCGCAACCCCGAGAACGCGAAATACGAGCGGAAGTCGATCGCCGAGATCGCGCGGCTCATGAACAAGGAGCCGGCCGACGCGGCGATGGACCTCGTGCTGCAGGGCAAGGGTCGCGTGATGGCCATCTACCACATGATGGGCGAGCAGGACATCGAGACCGCGCTGCGCTTCCCGTGGACGAGCATCGGCAGCGACGCGGGCGCCATCCTGACGTTAGGTCAGCCCGATCAGACCGGGCTGCCGCATCCGCGCTCGTTCGGCAACGCCACGCGCGTGATCGCCCGGTACGTGAAGGAGCGTCACGTGCTGACGCTCGAGGAGGCGGTGCGGAAGATGACCTCGTGGCCGGCCACGCGCATGCGGCTCGCGAACCGCGGCGTGATCAGGGAGGGCAACTGGGCCGACGTCACCATCTTCGATCTCGGTGCGCTCCAGGATCGCGCGACGTACGACGACCCGATGGCGTTTCCCACGGGCATCGACTACGTGCTCGTGAACGGCGTGGTGACCATCGATCACGACAAGCACACGGGCGCGCGGGCGGGCAAGGTGCTCTACGGACCGGGCAGGCAGTAGTCGTCCGCGCGCGTCGCTCAGGCCACCGCCTTCGCGATCCACGAGAGCGCGCCGACGAGAACGATGAACGTCGCCAGCACGCGGCGGTCGCCCGGACCGACGTCGCGCTGCGCCGCTCGGTAGATCGCGACCGCGCCGACGATGAACAACAGCTTCTGTCCCGTCAGGAGGTACGCGCCGCCGAGCGCGGCCACCACCGCCCACCGCTCCCAGCGCGCGAGCGCGTGGAAGCCGCGCGAGCCGTCGAGCTGCCAGACGGGGATGAGGTTGAACAGGTTGAGAAACGCCGTGAGGTGCGCGATGGCCATCCAGATCGGCGCGCGCGTGGCCGCGTGGACGCCGAGCGCCACGAGCGCCGCGCCGAGTCCCCACACCGGGCCCGCGAGTCCGATCTTCGCATCGGTGATCGGATCGTCGACGTGCTGCTTGAGCATGACGAACGCGCCCACCCCGGGGATGAACAGCGGCGCGCCCGCGGCGATGCCCAGGCGCCGCAGCATGGCGACGTGCCCCATCTCGTGGATGTAGATCGAGACGACGAGTCCGAGCGCCAGTGGCCAGCCGTACATCGACCAGTACACGCCGAAGAACGCGAACATCGAGACGAATGTGCTCGCCTTGGCGAGCCCGAGCAGCAGGAACTTGAGCTTGCCGAGAACGAGCAGCGCGATCGCGACGGCGGCCGCGCCGCCGCGCCGCCACCAGGAGCCGTGAGCGGGCGGCTTGGGCCGGGCCCCCTGCGCGGTCTCGATGCGTTTGGCGAGATCGGTGACGCGGCCGCGGATCACCGTGTGCTGCCGCGACTCGGGCGGGAGGAAGCGGATCGCCGCCTCCCACTGCTCGCGCGCCCTCACGAGGTCACCGCCGGCAGCCGCCTCCTCGGCGCTCGCCGCGAGCTGCTTCAGCTTCTCCGCGTGAACGATGGCGCCGCACGCCGGACATGCGAGAGCATGCGGCGCGAGCTCGGTGCCGCATCGGCCGCAGCGGGCGCGATCGCCGGCATCGTACACGACGTCGGTCACTGGCGTGGCTCAGTCACCGGCCGGTGACGCCCGCGTCCCCACTCTGTAGGGACCCGACACCTCGAGCTTCGGCGTGGCAGTCATCTGCCACGCCTGCCGGAGGCCGATGAAGATGATGAACGCGCTGATGAGCCCCGAGGGCATCGAGCCCACGATCGCGATGATTGGGAGCGCGAACACGAAGACCAACCCGATCGCGAGCCCGAGCAGAAACGAGCGGGGGCCCGGTGGCATGGTGCTCAGGCTGTCGCTCGCCGCCGACGTGGTCGCGCGCGCCGAGTCGATCGGCATCGAGTCGCCACGCGCTGGGTTGCTGCGCGCCGAGTCGATCTGTAGCACGCCGGCCCTGACCGAGTCGGCCCGCGACGAGTCGCTCCGAGACACCGCGGTCGTGTCGCCCGCACCGTCGGAACCCTTCGACAGCTCCTTGAACGCCAGCGGTGTGTACGCGAGGCCGACGGACCAATACGTCAGCGCCACGGCCAGAATCTGAAAGCGACGCCCGCCCCGCCCCGCCGCCGCTTTGCGAACGCTGTAGCCGACCATGTAGCCGATGAGGATCGCGACGATGCCGATCTCGAGACCCGTGAGGGCGATGACGCCGTAGTAGATGGCCGCGCCCGCGATCGCGGCGCCGACGCCGAACAGGACGGCGCGAAGCAGTGGGCCGGCTCCGCGCGGAGTCGTCGCCGCCGACGACACGACGTGGCGACAGCTCTCGCACACGGGCTTGCCGTTGATGTGGTAGTACTCCGTGTCGATCGGCTTCTGGCACACGGCGCACGTGACCGCTGGGTTGGCGGCGTCGCCGTCGGGGAGAGGCTGACCCGTCTCGACCCGGTCGAACTGCAGCTCGTCGCGTCCGGGTTGGGTGTCGTCTGCGGACATGTCGATTCGCGCTGGGAGTCGGCTGTTGGCTACTCACTGAGATGACTCGTCCCAACCCCGGGCGGCAACGACACTCGGCTCTTTCCGCCCTCCAGCCGCCGGGCTACAATCCCTGCCTCACCTCGCCTCCCTTCCGATGTTTCCCGTGCCCGCCATTCGCGCTCTCGCCCCAATCTCGGCGCTCGTCCTCGCGACCTCGCCGCTCTTCGCTCAACCGTCTCGCTCCGCGCCGCGCACTCCGGCGGTGGCTGGCGGTCCCGCCGCCTACGACTCCTCCGCCTTCCAGGCGCTCCAGTGGCGCCTCATCGGCCCCTTCCGCGGCGGACGTGCCAACGCCATCACCGGCGTCACCGGCCAGCCGTTCGTCTACTACGCCGGCTACACCGGCGGCGGCGTGTGGAAGACCGAGAACGCCGGCGCCACTTGGCGCAACGTCTCCGACACCTTCTTCCGCACCGGCTCCATCGGCGCCATCGCCGTGGCCGAGTCGGACCCTAACGTGGTCTACGTCGGCACGGGCGAGCACGCGGTCCGCGGCCAGTCGTCGTCGTACGGCGACGGCGTGTATCGTAGCACCGACGCCGGCAAGACGTGGACGCGCCTCGGGCTCGAGGCCACGAAGCAGATCTCGGCCGTGCGCGTACACCCGTCCAACCCCGACCTCGTCTACGTTGCCGCGCAGGGCGATCGATGGAAAGGGACGCCCGAGCGCGGCATCTACCGCTCCACCAACGGCGGCAAGAGCTGGACGCAGGTGCTGAAGGGTCAGAACCCGATGAGCGGTGCCAGCGACCTGTCGATGGACCCGACCAACCCGCGCATCCTCTACGCGGCGTTCTGGGACCATCAGCGCCTGCCGTGGCAGGTGCGCAGCGGCGGTGCCGGCAGCGGCATCTGGAAGAGCACCGACGGCGGTGACACGTGGACTCGGCTCACGGATGGATTGCCGAAGCTCATGGGGAAGATCGGCGTCGCGGTGTCGCCGGCGAACCCCGACCGCGTGTTCGCCATCGTCGAGGCCGAGAAGGGCGGTCTCTATCGATCCGACGACACCGGGAAGACGTGGCGGCTGCTGAGCGAGGACCGGAATATCCAGACGCGCTCGTGGTACTACATGAACATCACCGCCGACCCGCAGAACGCGGACGTCGTCTACGTGATGAACGCGCCCATCATGAAGTCCATCGACGGCGGGCGCACGTTCGCCACGCTGCAGGCGACGCACGGCGACAACCACAGCTTCTGGATCAACCCGAAGGACTCGCGCTACCTGGCGAACGCGAACGACGGCGGCGTCTCGATCTCGGTGGACGGCGGGCGGAGCTGGAGCACGCAGGACAACCAGCCCACGGCGCAGTTCTACCACGTCATCGTCGATGACGTGTACCCGTATCGCCTCTACAGCGGCCAGCAGGACAACAGCTCGGTGATCATCAAGAGCCGGAGCGACAACGCGAACATCGGCGAGCGCGATTGGCAGGACGGGCCCGGCTGCGAGAGCGCGAACATCGGCGTCGATCGCAGGAACCCGCGCTACGTGTACGGCGGCTGCTACCAGGGGATCTTCGAGGAGCTCGACACCGAGACTGGGCTGACGCGGCAGATCATGGCGTGGCCGGAGCTGGCGCTCACGGAGCCCACCGACCAGATCCGCTACCGCTTCAACTGGACGTCGCCGGCGGTCGTCTCGCAGCACGATCCGCGAGTGGTCTACCACGGCGCGAACGTGCTGTTCCGGACGGCCGATCGCGGCAAGACGTGGGCGCCGATCTCGCCCGACCTCACGCGCAACGACAAGGCGACCCAGGGCTGGGGCGGCACGCCCATCACGAACGAGGGCGCGGGCGGCGAGGTGTACGGCACGATCGTCACGATCGCCGAGTCGCCGCACGACGCCGCTACCATATATGTGGGCACCGACGACGGCCTCGTGCAGCTCACGCGCGACGGCGGCAAGACGTGGGCGAACGTCACACCGCCCGGGGTCGGGGTGGGGCTCGCGAACGAGGTCGAGGTGTCGCCACACGACGCCGCGACGGTGTACGTCGCGTTCCGCATGGATCGCCACGGCGACTACACGCCGTACGCGTTCAAGTCCACGGACTACGGCAAGACGTGGACGCGCATCGGGGCCGGGCTCCGCGCGGGCGAGCCGGTGCGCGTCGTGCGCGAGGACCCCGAGCGCCGCGGACTCCTCTACGCCGGCACCGAGACGGGCGTCTACGTGTCGTTCGACGGCGGCACCAACTGGCAGACCCTGTCGCGCAACCTGCCGGTCGTTCCCGTCACCGACCTCGAGGTTCGCCACGGCGATCTCTACGCGTCCACCGAGGGGCGCGCGTTCTGGGCGCTCGACGACCTGAGCGCGCTCCGGCAGATGAGCGCTCAGGTGACGGCGGCGCCCGTGCACCTCTTCGCGCCGCGCCCCGCGCTGCTGGCCGGCGGGCCGTCGCCCGCGACCACCTCGGCCGGACGCAATCCGCCGTTAGGCGCGAACATCTACTATTGGCTGAAGGCCGCGCCCGACTCGGCCGCGACGTTCAAGCTCGAGCTTCTCGACGCCGGCGGGAAGGTGCTGCGGAGCTACGCGCGGGCGGCCGGCGCCGCGGCCGGCGCGACTCCGGCGGGCGGCGGCAGCGGTGGTGCGGGTGGCGGCCCTCCCCGTCCCAGGCTCGAGCCCAAGGCCGGGCTCAACGCGTTCCAGTGGGACCTGCGCGCCGAGCCGCCCACCGCGCTGCCCGGCAACATCGCCACGTTCGGCGGGCCGACCAGCGGCTACCTCGTGCCACCCGGCCGGTATCAGGTGCGGCTGACCGTCGGCACCACCGTCGAGACCCAGCCGGTGGACGTCAGGCTCGACCCGCGCCGCACCATCGCGCCGGCCGAGGTGGCCGCCCGCGACACGATGGCCCGCGCGATCGTCGCGCGCGTCGGCGAGATCCACGACGCGCTGCTCCGCATTCGCGACGTGAAGGACCAGGTCACCCGGTTCGTCGACCGCGCGAAGGCTGCGCCGAACGCCGCGGCCATCGCGACGTCCGGGAAGGCGATCGGCGTGAAGGTCGACACGCTCGGCCCCAAGCTCTCGACCAAGGCCGCGAACGGCCAGGACATCATCAACTTCCGCAACGGCATCAACGCGCAGTACGTCTTCCTCCTCGGCAACCTGGAGCAGAACGACGTGCTCACGCAGCCCGTGCGCGAGCGGTTCGCGGAGCTCGAGCGGCTCTGGACCGCGCTGCGCACGCAGGTGGACGTGCTCGAGCAGCAGGACGTGCCGGCGTTCAACAAGCTGCTCGAGGAAGGAAGAGTGGAAGGCGTGATCGTGCCCAAACCCAAGCCGAAGGTGGTGATGTGATGCGACGCGCGTTGCTCTTCGTCCTCGTGGCGGCGGTCTCCGAAGCCGGCGCCCAGTCCGCGCGCCCAGACTCGCTCGCCAGCCGTATCGACTCCGTCTTCTCGCGTTATTCCCGCCGCGACGCCCCCGGCTGCGCGCTTGGCGTCTTCCAGGACGGCAGGAGCGCCTACGAGAAGGGCTACGGGTCGGCCAATCTCGAGTTCGACGCACCCATCACGCCCACCACGCCGTTCATCTCGGGCTCCGTGGCCAAGCAGTTCACCGCCGCCGCCATCGCGCTGCTCGTCGAACAGGGCCGGCTCTCGCTCGATGACGATGTGCGCAAGTACATCCCCGAGCTCCCCGACTACGGCGCGCGCATCACCATCGACCACCTCGTGCACCACACGAGCGGGCTGCGCGACTTCTGGGCGCTCGTGCAGGTGGCCGGCATGCGCTACGACGACGGCTACACCGTTGGCGACGTGCTGCGGCTCGCGGCGCGGCAGAAGCGGCTCAACTTCCCGCCGGGCACCGAGTACGACTACAGCAACACCGGCTACGTGGCCCTCGGCGTCGTCGTCCGGCGCGTCACCGGCAAGTCGCTCCGGGAGTTCGCGGCCGAGCAGATCTTCGGGCCGCTCGGCATGACGAGCACGCACTACCATGACGACCACACGATGGTCGTCCCCCGCCGCGCGGCGGCGTACTCGCCGCTGCCGGAAGGCGGGTGGCGCGTCAACGTCTGGAACAACGACATCGTCGGCCAGGGCGGCGTGATGACGACGGTAGAGGATCTCCTCAAGTGGGACGAGAACTTCTACACCGGCACGGTCGGCGGCCCGGGGTTCCTGAAGCGGCAACTGCAGCAGGGCCGGCTGGCGAACGGGACCACGTTGTCCTACGCGTTCGGGCTCACGGTGAGCGAGTACCGCGGCCTGCCGCTGGTGGAGCACGGCGGCAGCAGCGGCGGCTATCGGACGGTCATCACGCGCTTCCCGTCGGCGCACACGAGCGTCGTCGCGTTATGCAACGTGAGCGACGCCAACCCGACCATGCTCGCGCACCACGTGGCGGACATCATCCTGGCACCGAAGTTCACGAAGCCTGCCCCTGCCCCGCGACCGCCCGCGGCCGCCGGCGCTTCGACGCAGGCGACAGCTCCCGCGCTGGCCGCCGCCGGGCTGGCAGCGCTCGCCGGCCGGTACTACTCGGAGGAGCTGGACGCGACGTACGAGCTGCGCGCCGACGGGCAGGCGCTCACGGTCCGCCGGCCGCGCGGTGAGGTCGACACGCTCCGCGCGGTGGATGCGCGGACGTTTCGTGCCGGCGGGTTGACGTATCGCTTCGCGCCTAACGCCCGTGGAGCGTCACCGAGCTTCGCCGTCGACATCGGGCGCGCGCGGGGCATGGAGTTCAGGCGCGTCACGGGCCGGTGACGGGCGCGGCGGCGGTGGCGGGGGTTGTGGCTGTGGCTGTGGCCGCGCGGAGTCCGCTCGACGGGCGCCCGGTTCGGATACGAGACGCCCGTCGGGCCCGATGTGGAAGCGCACGCGCGTCGGCCCGGAGAAGATGACCTCGTAACACCCCGGCGTGAGCGCGAACGGACCGACGCGGCTGACGAAGCCGGGCGGAGCGACGCCATAGATGATGCGGGCCGGCGGCTCGACGAGCTGTTCGTTGGCGAGCGTCCACATTGTGCGGCCGCTACAGCTCATCACGGTCAGCCCGTAGAAGAGGGTGCGGTTGCCCAGCACGAACGCCACCGTCGCGGGCGGCGGCGCCGGTACGATGGCTACCTGCCGCGACACGTCGGTCGCGCAGGCCGCCGACATCAACGTGACGGCCGCGAGCGCCCTTCGCCTTCGGGCCGTCGTCCCCGACGCCTTGGCCATGATGCAGTGGTACAACGCGACGGCAACTTTGATTCCGATGCGCGTCGTTCCGGCCGCTCTCGGTGCACGCTCGGCAGCAGCCCAAGCGGCTCGCTCCCGCGGATCACCCGGTTCCGGTCCGATCCTCACCCCGGCTGCTGACGCCGCCTCGCTGTCCTCTGCCACGGCTCGAGACAATTCGCGACGCCGTCAGATTCGCAACGGCTCGTTGCGAAGCGCGCCTGCGCGCTGGCGACTCGCCGGCAACTGAACGTTGTTCCTGAGCGTCACCACGAACGTGCCGACCGGCATCGGGCTGACAGTGCTTCGCGGTCGGGGTCGGCGGAGATCGGCTGGCGATCCGGTTGTCGCCGCTCGTGGTCGCCATTATATTACTACATAGGAATGTAGATCTATGCCAATCGGAGACCCGCCGTGGCCAAGCGTTCGATGTCCCCTCAGTTGCTGGAGCTCGTGGCCGAGCGCTTCAAGGCCCTCGCCGAGCCGGCGCGCCTACAGATCCTCGACCTGCTCCGCGACCGGGAGATGACCGTCACCGACCTCGTCGACGCTACGGGGATGGGACAGGCGAACGTCTCCAAGCACCTCGCGCTACTGCTCAACCTGGGCTTCGTGGCACGCCGCAAGGAAGGGCTGTTCGCCTATTACGCTTTGGCGGACGAGCGCGTGTTTCGACTGTGCGACCTCATGTGCGCGCGCCTCGAATCCGAGGTCGCGACGCGGCGCAAGGCGCTCGCGGTCTGAATCGCCACGCTGGGACACGATGCGGCGCACCACCGTGTGGTGCGCCGCCTCCTTGCATCTACGCGGGCACGGGCTCGACATCGACCGTGATCGGGACACCCTGCCGAACGCTCGCGGTGACCACGCAGAAATCCTCGAACAGCTCGAGGCAGCGCGGTACGCGATCGTGTTGCTCGACTGGCACCACCGGCTCGAGCCGAACGTGCAGCGCGGCGACCCGGAGGCGGCCTCGCTCGTTCCGCGTCAGCGATCCACGCACCGTCGTTCGCACCCCCCGCACCTCCACCCGCGCTTTGCGCATGCAGAACGTCAGACTTGCGGCGAGGCAGCTCCCGATGGCGCTCGCGAGGAGACGCGATGGGTTCGGCCCCGCGCCTGCGCCTGCCGGTGGCGGCTCGTCCACGGTCAACGGCGGAACGCCGGGTAACCCGAAGTCCACCGTCTGCGTGTAGTCACCTTCGAGCGTCAGCGCGATCGTGAAGTCGTTGTCGTGCGGTACGAGCGCTGGCTTGGCGGCTTCGTCAGGCGCGCGCGCGGCGCCCCCGACCGGATCGGTTGTCGTGGTCATGTCGACACGTTACCGCGTGCGCCGCGTGCGTTCCGTCGGCGATGACGCCTGTCGCACGTCAGGGATCGCCTCACGGGCCCGCCGTACGGCCCGGCACGCGGCGTCACCGCCGCGTGCATCGGGGAAATCCGAGCCGGCCGAGTATGCGCTCGAGCGGGCACAGTCGCGTGAAGCTCGACTGGAGGAGGTTCGCGCCCACGAACGCCGTGAACATGAACCACCCGGGGTGCACCCACCACCCGAGCGCGAGCGAAGCCAGGATGAACACGCCGGCGAAGCGGCGAATGATCATGTCGTCACACATGGTGATGTCCGGTCAGAAGAATGTTTCGAGCGGCAGCACCGCCAGGTGCAGCCGTTCCCCACCCGGCAGCTGCCGCGATTCGGCGCCGAGCGTGGCGACGAGATCGTCAGCCTGGTTCTGCGGAACGACGGTCACGAACAGCGACGACTCGCCCGGCCACGCACGCGTTCCCTCACGCCTGCCAGTCGCACCAGCGCCGTGCACGTTGGGAAACTCCGTGTACCCACTTGCGTGCTGGTCAAGCAGCGATGACACCCGCTGCGGGTTGGGGCCGCTGTACACCAGCATCAGCATCTTCATATGGCATCTCCGGCGGGAGCACCGCCGCCGGCTGTCGGCGGCGAAGCTCCCAGTAGAGCAATGGAACGACGACCATCGTGAGCATCGTGGCGACCACCGCGCCGCTCATCAGCGCGACGGCCAGCCCCTGAAAGATCGGATCGAGCACCATCACGAGCCCGCCCACCACCACCGCGGCGGCCGTGAGCGCGATCGGTCGGAATCGCACGGCGCCCGCCTCGAGCACCGCGTCACGCAGCGAACGTCCGCGCGCCTCGGCCAACTGGATGAAGTCCACCAGCAGGATCGAGTTGCGCACGATGATGCCGGCCAACGCGATCATCCCGATCATCGACGTCGCGGTGAAGAACGCGCCGGTGAGCGCGTGCCCGGGCAGAATGCCGATCAGCGTGAGCGGGATCGGCGCCATGATCACGAGTGGCACCTTGAACGACTCGAACCACCCCACCACGAGCACGTAGATGAGCACGAGCACGATCGCGAACGCGACCCCGAGGTCCCGGAACACCTCGATCGTCACCTGCCACTCACCATCCCACTTGATGGCAGTCTCGGTGAGGCGATCGGGCTGCGTCGCGTCGTAGCGCGCGATCTCGGCGCCGTTCACCCGAATCGCGTCGAGCTTCCCGTTCATCGCGAGAATCGCGTACACCGGAGATTCGATCCGCCCCGCGACGTCGCCGGTCACGTAGATCGCCGGACGCAGGTCTTTCCGAACCCGCGCACTCTCGCGCGTGGATGGCAGCACGCTGACGAACCGCGCCAGGGGCTGCGGGCCCGCGGCCGTCGCGATCGGCAACGAGAGCAGTGCCTCGACCGATGACCGCCGGTCGAGCGCCAGCCGCGGCACGATGGCGGTCGGCTCGCGCGCGGTCATCGAGCTCGTGATCCCCGCGCTCGTTCCGGACAGCGCGAGGTAGAGCGTCTGGGTGATCTGCTCCACGCTCGCTCCCGCCGCCGCGGCGCGCACGCGATCCACCCGAAACACGCGCGCCTCCTGTGGCGCGTCCACCGTCCAGTCCACGTCCACTACACCGGGCGTCGTCTCGAACACGTGCATCACCTGGCGCGCGGCCGCGAGGCGCGTGCTGTCATCCGCCGCGTAGACCTCCGCCACGAGCGTCGACAGGACCGGTGGACCCGGCGGAATCTCCGCCACCTTCGCCGACGCATCGTAGCGCCGGGCGACGGAGTCGATCCCGGGCCGCACCGCGACGGCGATCTCGTGGCTCTGACGCGAGCGCTCGCCCTTCGGGAGCAGGTTCACCTGCACGTCCGCCACGTTAGGCCCTCGACGCATGAAGTAGTGCCTGACGAGCCCGTTGAAGTTGAACGGGGCCGCCGTGCCGGCGTACACATCGGTGCTCGTCACCTCGGGAACGTGGCGGAGGTACGCGGCGATCTCCCGGCCCAGCGCGTTCGTCGTCTCGAGCGTCGTGCCCTCGGGAAGGTCCAGCACCACCTGGAATTCGCTCTTGTTGTCGAACGGCAGCATCTTGACCTTCACCGCCTTCACCAGCACCAGCGAGACCGACGCCAGGAGCAGCGCCGCCACGCCACCGTAGAACGCGAGGCGCCGGGACGAACGCTCCATGAGCGGAGTCATGACCCGCGCGTACAATCCCGCGAATCGCGATCGCTCCTCCGCTTCGTGCGCGCGGTCGTGCGCCTGGACGGCCGGGCGAACGTGCCCGCGTAGCAACCGGTATGCGAGATACGGCGTGACGATGAACGCGACCGCCAGCGACGCGAGCATCGCCGCCGATGCCCCGATCGGGATCGGCCGCATGTACGGCCCCATGAGCCCCGACACGAACGCCATCGGCAGGATGGCGGCAATTACCGTGAACGTCGCCAGAATGGTCGGGTTGCCCACTTCGTCCACGGCTTCGACGGCCGCCACCTCCGGCGCTCGGTCACGCATGCGCAGGTGGCGGTAGATGTTCTCCACAACCACGATCGCGTCGTCGACGAGAATGCCGATCGAGAAGATCAGCGCGAAGAGCGTGATGCGATTGAGTGTGTACCCGAACGCGTAGTACACGAACAGGGTGAGCGCGAGCGTCACCGGCACTGCCACCAGCACCACCGCCGCTTCCCGCCAGCCCAGGAACACCCAGATCAGCGCCGTCACCGAAAGCGTGGCGATGAGAAGGTGCAGAATCAGCTCGCGCGCCTTCTCGCCGGCGGTCTCACCGTAGTCGCGCGTTACCGCCACCTGCACGTCGGCGGGAACGAGTCGTCCGCGCGCGGCGTCCACACGATCGAGCACCGCGGCCGTGACCTTCGTGGCGTTGGCGCCTTTCCGCTTGGCGACACTGATGGTGACGGCGGCCTCCGCCGCGCCGGTCTTCCCCCGATGCGAGACGTACGTCGTCGGCTCGCCGAAGCCACCGCTCACGTCGGCGACGTTCCGAAGGTAGACGGGAGCTCCGCCGCGCACGCCGACCACTACGCTCCCGACATCCGCCGCGGTCGCGAGCGGCGCTCCGACGTCGATTCTGTACACGCGGTCGGAGGTCGCGAGCTCGCCCGCCTGCAGCCGCGCGTTGGCCGAGCTCAGGGCCATCGCGACCTCGCCGGGCGTCACACCACTCGCCGTCAGTCGCGCCGCGTCGAGCGTCACGCGTATCTGCTTCGGCTCGCCGCCCACGACGAACGTCTCCGACACATCGGGTACCGTGCGGATCTCGTCCTCGAGGTGCACGGCGACCTGCCGCAGCGCGTTCGCGTCGTAGCCCGCGGAGTGCACGGTGAGTGTGAGCACCGGCACGTCGTCGATGGAGTGCGGTTTCACCACCGGCGGAAGCGCCCCCGCCGGCAGGACGCCCGAGGCACTGGCGAGCTTCGCGTGCACGCGCGTCACGCTCCGCTCCTGATCCTCACCCACGTCGAAGCGAACCGTCACCATCGCGTAGCCATCGCCCGACATCGTATAGACGTGGTCCACGGCGGGAAGCTCGAGCATACGCTGCTCGACCGGTCGCGCGAGCAGATTCTCCGCCTCACGCGGCGAAACGCCCGGCATCGCGACGATGACGTCGATCATCGGTACCGAGATCTGCGGCTCTTCCTCACGCGGCGTGGCGAGGATGCCGAGCACGCCGACGGCGAGCGATGCCACCGTCACGAGCGGCGTGAGCTTCGAGCGCAGGAATGCCTTCGCGATGCGGCCGGAGATACCCATGCTCAGTTCCTCCGGTCCGACGCGCTTGCGCCCGCGGTCGCAGCCGCGCTGGGCACCACGACCTGATCGCCGCGGCGAAGCCCCGAGGTCACCTCGGCCAAGCCGCCATCGACGCGACCGACCCGTATCCACCGCAGCTCATCACCGTCGGGCGTTCGCATCATCACCCCGGTGAGATCGCCATCGCGTCGTAGCGACGCCGACGGGATCACGAGTGCCGGGCGGCGCCCGAGCGGGAATGCGAGCGTCGCCGTGCTTCCGGCGAGCAGCGTGCGATCCGCGTTCGGCACGATGGCGTTTACCGTGTACATGTTCCCCGCTGGCGCCGGCACGACGCCTTCGACCACGGCATTCACCGCACGCCCTTCGACGCTCCCGGCGATGGGTGCCCCGCGACGGAGCGACCGCACGGCATTGGGCGTAGCGTTGGCGACGATGCGAAGGCGGGCGACGTCTTGAACGGTGACGAGCGGCGCGCCCGGCGCGGCGAACGCGCCCGGATCCACGAGCCGCTGCGTCACGACGCCCGCGAACGGGGCGCGCACCGTCGCGTATTCGCTCATCGCTCCGACTTCGGCTCCCGCCGCGCGCGCGACACGCACGCCAGCCTCGGCGCGCGCGAGCCCGGTCTCCGCCGCATCGAGCTGCGCTTTCGCCGCCGCACTGTCCGCGTACAACGCGCGAATGCGAGCCGCCTGCATCTGCGCCTCGCGATGGCTCGCCTCCGCCTCCGCCACCGAGGCTGCCGCCTGTGCCTCCCTCGCAGCCAGATCGCGCGCGTCGATGCGCACGAGCGGCTGACCTGCCGCGACGATGTCTCCTTCGCGCACGAGCACCGCGACCACGGTGCCCATGAGCTTCGTGCTGAGCGTCGCCTGCCGGAACGGCTCGGCCACGCCCGCGGCGTCCAAGATCGCGTCGACCGTCGTGTCCATGACCGCCACCGGGGTCCCATCGACACGCTGGGGCTCCGCCTCGCGCGCACGTTCAGCGTGCCTCGGCGCGCAGGCGGCGAGGATCGTGGCGGCTGCGGCGTACGTTGTGATTCGTGCTCTCATCTCAGGGTTCTCCAGGCGATCAATGGCTGGCGTCGGCGACCGCGGCGCCGTTGTCGAGCACGGTCAGCGAGCCCGGATCGCCGCCCAGGGCGCGACGTCGTTCCGCCGTCGCCGCGATGACGGCGAACTGCGCATTCGAGAGGGCGAGGGTGCTGTGAGTCTCAACGGCCGCAGCGTCCAGCAGCTCGACCACGGTGGCCAGGCCGCCCTCGTACTTTCGCGTGACGATCCGATGCGCCTCGGTGCTCTGCGCGACGGCGTGCGCCGCGATGTCGAGGCGCGCCAGCGCCGAACGAAGCGAGGCGAGTGAGCGCTCCACCTCGAGACGCGCCTGGTCTACAGCCGCATCCGCCGCGGCTGTCGCGAGCTCCATGCGAGCCGCGGCTACCTCCGTCTCCGCGATCTGCGCCCCCCCCTCGAACACTGACCACGAGGCGAGAACGCCGGCCGTCCAGCTTCGCTCGCCGCCATAGAGCCGCTGCGGCGAGTTCCAGTCGTACCGCGCGAACGCGTTGAGCCGTGGCAGGTAGAGCGATCGCGCCCGCGTGGCATCGGTTCGCGCGGCCGCTAACCCGAGCCGTGCGGCGTCGACGTCCGCACGCGTGCGCGCCGTCTGCTCGAGTGTGTCATCGGCGGCGAGTCGCCGGATCACGTCGACCGCGGGTAGCCGAGTCGGGAGTGCGGGCTCGGCGCTCGAGCTGAGTCCAATGAGGAGTGCGAGCTGGCGGCGAGCGATCATCGCATCGCTCCGGGCTTCGATGCGCTGCGCGTCCACATCGCCGGCCTTGACCGCGGCCAACAGTGCGTCGGATCTGGTCACCATGCCGGCGCGCACCATCGCCTCGGCCTGTCGGACGTGGGCGTGTGCCGCCTCGGCGGCGGCATCGAGCGCCGCGAGACGCTCCGCCGCGAGCACGGCGCCGTAGTACGCGCGGATCACGTCGGTGCGCGTCGAGAGTCGGGTCCACTCGGCGGCGGACTCGCTGGCATTCGCGCCGTGCCGTGCCGCGCGTCGTCCGATCCAGGCGTCGGCGTTGAACAGGGGCTGTTCGGCGACGAGGCCTGCCGAGTAGTCGCCGATGGGACTCGGAAAGTTGAGGCGGTGGGGGTCGAAGTCGCTCTGGCCGATCTCGCGCTGCTTGAGGCGGGTGCCGAAGGCGCCGATGGGATCGGTGGTGCGGAGGTACCCGCCTTCGAGACGAACCGATGGGAGGACGCCGCGGAGCGGTGCCAGGCGCTGCGCCGTTGCGACCGCGGCGTTCGCGCCAGCCACCCGGTTCGCGTACGCATCGCGATCGGCGGTGCGGAGCGCGTCGGCGAGCGAGAGCTGAGCGTGGAGCGGTAACGACCAGACGACCGCGATACCCAACGTCGTGAGCAAGCGTCGCATGAGCCACGGAAGCGGTAGGTGTGGTGAGTTCTAGACGACTATATACGTATATAGTTATATAACAGACGTCAAGGGGGCTTTCCCCTACCGCGGGCCTGTCCTTCCGGTGCGCCGCGGGCGGGTCCGGTGCCTAAGGATCGCCGCCGCCTCCGGATACCACTGTGCGGGCCAGTAGTCTTTACTCTCGGACGACCGGCGCGACGCTCGACGTTCCAGACCCGGAACCCGCTATCGCCTCGAGGTCGGTGTGATTCGAGATGGCGGCGCGAGCAGCACGTGGCCACTCGTCCAGGAGGCAAACGGCCATGCTCAAGGCGGAACGTGCCGCCGTGTCCGACCGCGGCAGCAACGCGACGAGTCGCGCGAGCGCCGACCGGTCGCGAAGTACAGGGCCCATCAGTGCATGCGCTCGCCGCATCACCGCGTGGCGTGATGGCTCGGTTGCGTGCGAGAACGCCTCCGTCAACGCATCGACGCGATCGATGAGCGCGTCCTGGTCGGCGGCGCTCGATGCCTTGCACCCCGGATTCGGGAACCGTCGCGCGTATCGGTAGGCGAGGTGTGGTCGACTCGCGGCCAGAATCCCACGCTCGATCGCCCGGGTGACGTAGCGTCGCAGGGACGCGAGGTCCAGGAGCGTGCTCCGACCGACGAACGCGACCGGGCCAGCCGGACAACCGTCTCGCCGTGCACACTCCCAGATGTGTGCGGCCGCCTCGATGTCCGCGAGTGTCTGCTCGAGCGTTTGGCGCCGTCGGTGGCGGGCTGCATAGTTGCCGGAGAACACGTCCACCCACTGATGTCCCGTTCTCACGCCTCTCCTGGCACGCTCGGCCAGTTCGAGCACCTCCAACGTGTCGCACCCGGCGACGTACTCACGCAGCGCCGCCTGCAGCGCGTGGCGTCGGAGCGCCGAAGCCGCGGGCTGCACCTCGAGTCACGAGATGATCTCGCGCGTCGAAGCCGCGCACACCGGTGAGCACACCCGCGAGCGGGCACGCCAGCGCGGCGACCGCCACCACGCCGGGGAGCCCGGCTCGCTTTCCTGCCGCGAGCGCTGGTGAAATTCCCGCGCGCGTTCCACGGACACGCCGTGCATGGTCGGACCCGGCCGCCTCATGGTGGGCAGAATGGAGCTGTATCGCCGCTTCGTCGGGATCCCAGGGGACGAGGGGCGATCGATCATGGTCACGAGCACGGCGATGTTCACGACGCTCGAGGACCTCGATCGCTTCGTCGCCGCGCTGGACCGGATCGCGCACGGTACCGGCGACGGCTGATCATCAGCACGCGTTAGGCAAGCGCGACGCTCCCGTGGTCATCGCAGTGCCCGCCGTGCGGCTGGTGGAGCCGTCCGCCGACCAGGTAGTCCACATGCTCGCCGTGCGGGATTGCCTCGTGGCCGCAATCCGGACCGTGCCGGTGTGCGGCGTCGTGTCCCGCCGCGACCTGGTCCGCCGTACAGACCATCGGGTTCGCTGTTCCGACCTCCAGGGAATGCTCCTCCACGCCATCGGCCGTCGGGTGATGGAGATGGCCGTCGTGTAGGTAGTCGATGTGTCCGTTGTGGCGGACCCCCTGATGACCGCACGACGGTCCATGCACGTGGTTGCCATCCGAATGAGTTCGTGGTTCAGACATGCCGAGCCTCCTCGGTTGAGCTCCCTTGCAACACCCGTTTTGGGACGCAGGCATCGGAAGCCTTGGCCGAGCGCGGCATTTCACATGCCCGTCTCCGAGAATCTCTGTTGGGCGTTACGCCACGACCAAGGCGCAGCCGCCCCGTCGCCGAGACGGATCGACCACTCATGCAGGTGAGCCGACCGCTCGTGAAATTCCGTGTGGCACGTCATTCACGATGCTCCGACTCTGGTGGTGCCGTTCTACTCGGCGTTTCCGCGAGCATGAGCGGGTCAAGGGCTCGGCGCGGCGCGCTCGTTCGGACGACGACCAACATCACGACGCCTGCGGCGATCATCAGGATGCACAGGAGCTGGCCCATCGACAGCCCGTCGAGCACGAAACCGAGCTGCGCGTCGGGTTGACGCGTGAACTCGACGAAGAATCGCAGCACGCCGTACCCGATGAGAAAGGCCGCGCTCAGGTACCCGTCTCTGATCGTTCCGCTGGCGGCAGCTCGGCGCGCGATCCGCGACTGCAACCAGAGAAGCAGCGCGCCGAGGACGAGTCCTTCGGTCAGTGCCTGGTAGAGCTGTGACGGATGACGTGGCACACCGACCGGATCGGTCGGAAACACCATTGCCCAGGGCACCTGCGTTGGGCGTCCGTACAGTTCGGCGTTGATGAAATTGCCGATCCGCCCGAGGAACAGTCCCGGTGTAGCGCACACCGCCAGTCCGTCGGTGAGCATGCGCCACGGCACTCGACGACGCCACGCGAAAACGGCACATGCCACGGCCATGCCGATCGCGGCGCCGTGAAACGACAGGCCACCCTGCCACAGCGCGAAGACACGCAACGGATGCTCGCGATAGGCCGGCCAATCGTACACGAGGACGTAGACCAGTCGCGCCCCCACGAGCATTCCGATCACCAGGTACCCGACCAGCGAATCGACCGCCTCTCGATCAAGCGTCCAGAGCCCGCGTCGACTCCGCCACTTTGCCATCGCGTCGCCGACGGCGTAGCCGAGCACGTACATGATGCCATACCAGCGAACCGCGATCGGGCCAACATGGAACGCCACAGGCGAGATGTGGGGGTACGGAATGATCATGAAATCCATCCTCGGGCGTCCGGCGACCCTCGCCGAACCATGACGCTCGCGCATGACCGGCACCTCCGGGCATACGTCGCGACGAGCGCCGTTCTCCTCGCCCGTCGGTCGTCGCGGCCCCTCCATCCGGTCGCGACAGCGAATCCAGGTGCGTCGTTCGAGGCTCGGGTCTCGGGCTGCTCGATGCTGCGGAGCCCGACACCCATACCGACGGGCGCATTGTCCTGCGTCAGGTAGTCGAGCCCCGCACCGGTGTCCGCGACTGTGATCCGCAGTACGGCAGCCGATCCGCGGCCGATGGCCCCGTGCCGGCCGTTCGTCGGCGGCGAGATGCCGCTCGTCGGGAATTCGTATTCGACGGGCCGGATCAACCCGTACCGTGGTACGACGGGGGCGATGATCCGAAGGCGCCGCCGCCTAACGCCGAGCCGTCGTCTTGGCGGCGCTTTCCTGCCGGCGCGCCGCGATCAGCGCGTCCACCGACCGCATCAGCACGTCGCCCACGCGCTTGAGCCCGACGCACTGCACGCAGGCTTTCGCGCCCTCGATCAGAAAGTAGAACTGGTCGGCCGCGAGCTCGGGCTCGGGGAAGCCGGCCTCGCGACACACCCGCAGAATCCGCGCGCGCTCGCGCAGGCGGTGCGCGTCGATGACGCGACGGGCCGGGTGGTCGGGCTCGGGCAGCTCCGCCAGCGCGTTCCCTAACGCGGATCCGCGCTCCTCCATCTCCGCGAACTTCTTCGCCGTCCGCCGGCTCCAGTCGACGAGCTGCGCCTGCGGATCACCGGGATGCTTCGCGGCGATCTCGTCCCATTCGGCTTCCTTCTTCGCGATGATGCCACTCACCCACGCCGCGATCAGGTCGTCCTTCGACGCGAAGTGCCGGTAGAGCGTCATCTTGTTCGTGTCAGCCGCTTCGGCAATGGCTTCCACGCCGACGCCACGGATCCCGTGCCGGCGGAAGAGGTCGTCGGCCGCGTCGAGAATGCGCTGGTGGGCTGGAACGCGTGGCGCGCGGGTCATGTCGGGAACTGCGGTCCTCCGGCTCCGGTTACTTGACTTGCATGTTACCGATCGGTAACATGGGGATGTTACCGATCGGTAACACCCTCCGGTAGCATACCCGCGCGCCCTCCGTTTGTTCGGCCTCGCGGACTCGCACGCTCGGGCTCCTTCGCTCGACACGGACTTCGGCACCCAGGAGTCGCCTTAAATGAGCCACAATTCGCTTCTTTCCACCAGAGTCTCCCGCCCCGCGATCCGCGCTCCCATGCCGGCGGGCGCGCGACCCCGCCGCCGAACGACCGTCGCGGTCGGTCTCGCGGCCGTGCTCGGGCTCGTCGCGACCGCGTGCAGCAAGCCGACGCCGGCCAACCCGCCGGCGCAGGTCACCGTCGCGCCGGCCGTCGGCCGCGAGGTCACCGACTGGGACGAGTTCACCGGACACTTCGAGTCCGTCGATGCCGTGGAGGTTCGGCCACGGGTGTCGGGCTTCGTGCAACGCGTGGCGTTCGCCGAGGGCGCGACCGTCCGGCGCGGTGACCTGCTGTTCGTGATCGACCCGCGCCCGTACGAGGCCGAGGTCGCGCGTGCCGAGGCCGAGCTCGCCCGCGCGCGCACTCGCGCGCAGCTCGCGCGGATGGAGCTCGACCGAGCGCAGCGGCTCGTCGCCACACAGGCCATCTCGCGCGAGGAGCTCGACGCTCGGCAGAGCGCGCAGTCCGAGGGCGACGCGGCCGTCCGGTCCGCCGAAGCCGCGCTCGCCACGGCGCGGCTCAACCTCGAGTGGACGAGCGTGCGCGCGCCCATCGCCGGCCGCGTGGGGCGCGCGGAAGTCACGCCCGGCAACCTCGTGCAGGCGGGGCCGCCGGCCGCCACGCTGCTCACGACGATCATGTCGCTCGACCCCATCTACGTCTACTTCGACACCGACGAGCAGGCGTACCTGAAGTACGTGGGCGCCATGCGCGGCCGGACGAACAAGCGCCCGGTCTACATCGGCCTGGCGAACGAGGCGGGGTTCCCGCACCAGGGCACGCTCGACTTCGTGGACAATCAGCTCGACCGCGGCGCCGGTACCATTCGCGTGCGCGCGCTCCTTCGCAACGCCGACCAGCGTTTCGCGCCCGGCCTCTTCGCGCGCGTGCGTCTCGTCGGCAGCGAGCGCTACCCGGCGACGCTCATCCAGGACCAGGCCGTCGGCACCGACCAGGACCGCAAGTTCGTCCTCGTGCTCAAGCCGGACAGCAGCGTCGAGTACCGCGCGATCACCATCGGACGGATGGTCGACGGCCTGCGCGTCGTGAGCTCGGGCGTCAAGCCGGGCGAAGCCGTCGTGATCAACGGCCTGTTGCGGGTCCGGCCCGGGATGAAGGTGCTCGCGCAGCACGCGCGCATGACGCCCGATTCGGCCACGCTCGCCGCCGCCGCCAGCGCCGCCAGCGCCGCCACCCCATAGCCTCACGGCGCCCCGGCGTCGCGCCATCGCGTTAGGCGGTGGCGGGACGTCGCGGCGCCCGTCCTCTACCGGTATCGTCGCGTGCGTTTCTCCCGCTTCTTCATCGACCGCCCCATCTTCGCGGTCGTCCTGTCGCTCGGCGTGCTCGCCGCCGGACTGATCTCCATCTTCGCGCTGCCGGTGAGCGAGTACCCGGAAGTCGCGCCGCCCACCATCGCGGTGCGTGCCGTGTACCCGGGCGCGAACCCCACGGTGCTCGCGCAGACGGTCGGGACGCCGCTCGAGGAGGCGATCAACGGCGTCGAGCACATGCTCTACATGTCGTCGTCCGCCACGGCCGACGGGGTGCTGAACCTCACCGTCACGTTCGAGATCGGCACCGACGTCGATCTCGCGCAGGTGCAGGTGCAGAACCGCGTGGCGCAGGCACTGGCGCGATTGCCCGAGGAGGTGCGCGCCCTCGGTGTCTCGACCGAGAAGCGGTCGCCCGACATCACGATGGTCGTGCACCTCTACTCTCCCGACGGCCGGTACGACCCGGTCTACCTCCGGAACTACGCGCTGCTCAACGTACGCAACGAGCTGGCGCGCCTGCCCGGTGCCGGGCAGGTGGTGGTGTTCGGTGCCGGCGACTACGCGATGCGCGTGTGGCTCGACCCGAACAAGGTGGCCGCGCGCGGTCTCTCCGCGGGCGACGTGGTGCAGGCCATCCGCGAGCAGAACCTGCAGGTGGCCGCCGGCGTGGTCGGCGCGCCGCCGATGCCGACGCCGACCGCGTACCAGTTGACCGTGCGCGCGCGCGGGCGCCTGGTCGACGAGACGGAGTTCGGCAACATCATCGTGAAGACCGGCGCCGACGGCGAGGTCACCCGCCTGCGCGACCTCGCGCGCATCGAGCTCGGGGCGGGCGACTTCGCGCTGCGCGCGCTGCTCAACAACAAGGCGGCCGTCGCCATCGTCGTCTTCCAGGCGCCGGGCTCGAACGCGCTCGCCCTCTCGAGCAGCGTGCGCGGGACGATGGACGAGCTCAAGACGCGCTTCCCGCAGGGCGTGGACTGGACCGCGGTCTACGACCCGACGGTGTTCGTGCGCGATTCCATCCGCGAGGTGGTTCGCACGCTGCTCGAGGCCACCCTGATGGTGGTCATCGTCGTCGTGCTCTTCCTCCAGACGTGGCGCGCGTCGGTCATCCCGCTCGCGGCGGTCCCCGTCTCCATCGTGGGCACGTTCGCGGTGATGCTCGCCTCGGGCTTCTCCGTCAACACACTGTCGCTGTTCGGGCTCGTGCTGGCCATCGGCATCGTCGTGGACGACGCGATCGTCGTGGTGGAGAACGTCGAACGCCACATCGAGGAGGGGCTCTCGCCGCTCGAGGCGAGCCACCGCGCCATGGAGGAGGTGAGCGGGCCGATCATCGCCATCGCGCTCGTGCTGTGCGCGGTGTTCGTGCCGGTCGCGTTCATCAGCGGCCTCACGGGACAGTTCTACCGGCAGTTCGCCCTCACCATCGCGTTCTCGACGCTGATCTCCGCCTTCAACTCGCTGACGCTCTCGCCGGCGCTGGCCGCGGTGCTCCTCCGCCCGCGCGGCGCGCCGGCGGACCGGCCGACCCGCGTGCTCGATCGCCTGTTCGGGTGGCTGTTCCGCCCCTTCAACCGCGCGTTCGCCCGGGGGTCGGTGCGCTACGGCAACGTCGTGCGCCGGGTGACCCGCCGGTCCGCCGTGGCCCTCGCCGTGTACGGCGGTCTCGTGGCGCTCGGCATCCTCGGCTTCTCGCGCGTACCGCGCGGCTTCGTGCCGAGCCAGGACAAGCAGTACCTCGTGGCGATCGCGCAGCTCCCCGACGCGGCGTCGCTCGACCGCACCGAGGCCGTCGTTCGGCGCATGGCCGACATCGCGCTCGCCCAGCCCGGCGTCGCCTCGGCGGTCCAGTTCCCCGGGCTGTCGGTCAACGGCTTCGCGAACAAGCCTAACGCCGCCGTGATGTTCATCGGGCTCAAGCCCTTCGACGAGCGGACGAGCAGGGAGCTGAGCAGCGGCGCGCTGGTCGGGGCGCTCAACCAGAAGCTGAGCACCATCCAGGACGCGTTCGTCGCGGTCTTCCCGCCGCCAGCCGTGAACGGGCTCGGCGCCGTCGGCGGGTTCAAGCTTCAGCTGGAGGACCGCGCCGGGCTCGGCGACTCGGCGCTGTACGCCGCGGCCCAGGGAGTCCTCGGCCGCGCGTACCAGACGCCGCGGATCGGCGGGCCGTTCTCGAGCTTCCAGATCAACGTGCCGCAGCTCTTCGCCGACGTCGACCGCGACAAGGTGAAGCAGCTCGACATCGGGCTCAGGGACCTCTTCCAGACCCTGCAGATCTACCTCGGCTCGCAGTACGTGAACGACTTCAACAAGTTCGGCCGCACCTACCAGGTGATCGCGCAGGCCGACGCGCCGTTCCGCTCGAGCGCGGAAAACATCGCCCAGCTCAAGGTGCGCAGCGCGCACGGCGAGATGGTGCCGCTGGGCTCCGTGCTCACCGTGAAGCAGTCGTACGGCCCCGACCAGGTCACGCACTACAACGGCTACCCGTCGGCGGACATCAACGGCAGCGCGGCGCCGGGCGTGAGCTCGGGCGAGGCGGTCGCGGTGATGGAGCAGATCGCCGCGTCCACGCTGCCGAACGGCATCGGCTTCGAGTGGACCGAGCTCACCTACCAGCAGAAGCTCGCCGGCAACACGGCCATCTTCGTCTTCCCGCTCTGCGTGCTGCTCGTGTTCCTGGTGCTCGCCGCGCAGTACGAGAGCTGGTCGCTGCCGCTGGTGATCATCCTCATCGTCCCGATGTGCCTCCTGTCGGCCATCGCCGGCGTGTGGCTCACGCGCGGCGACAACAACGTGTTCACGCAGATCGGCCTGCTCGTGCTCGTGGGCCTCGCGTGCAAGAACGCGATCCTGATCGTCGAGTTCGCGCGCGACCTCGAGCGACAGGGGCGCGACCGCCTGAGCGCGGCGCTCGAGGCCGCCCGTATTCGCCTCCGTCCGATCCTCATGACGTCGTTCGCGTTCATCATGGGCGTCGTCCCTCTCGTCATCGCGCACGGCGCCGGCGCCGAGATGCGACGCGTCATGGGCGTCGCCGTCTTCTCGGGGATGCTCGGCGTGACCGTGTTCGGCCTGCTCTTCACCCCGGTGTTCTACGTCATCATCCGCGGTCTCGTCGCCCGGCGGGCGTCCAGTGAGGACGCGCCCTCCGACGGCGTGCGACCGCTTCGCGTCCACGAGCGCCCGCTGGCGTTAGGTAGGGAGGGGGTGTCCCATGGTTGATCCGATGCAGTTCCGTGTGGCGCGGCTCGACGCGCGCCGCATCCCCGCTCCGTGGTCGGTGGTCGCGGCGGCCGTCGTGCTGGCCGCGTGCGCCGGCGCGCCGGCGTACCAGTCGCCCGACGTGCGGATCGCTCCGGCCTACGATGCCGTCGTGCCCGCGGCCGCGCGGCGCGGCGGCGCGGACTCGGGCGTGTCGCCGCCAACCGCCGGCGGCGCTCCGGCGGCGCCGGTCCTGCCACGCTCGGCGGAGTTCAGCTCCGCCGCCTCGCCGGCGCCGTTCTGGCGCGAGCTGGGGGACAGCACGCTCGCGCAGTTGATCGAGGAAGCGCTTCGCGCCGGCACCGACGTGCGGGCCGCCGAGGCCCGTCTCACCGGCGCGCGCGCGTCGCGGCGCGTGTCGGCGCTCGACCGTGGCCCCATCATCACCGCGACGGGAAGTGCCCTGCGGCAGCGCCAGTCGATCGCCCAGCTCCCGGGGCTGACGAGTCAGCTCCCGCAGCGCGATCTCTGGGACGTCGGGTTCGATGCATCGTGGGAGATCGACATCTTCGGCCGGCTCGGGCGTACGGCGAACGCGTACGGTGCGCTCGTCTCGTCGGCGGCGCACGGGCTCGAGGACGTACAGGTGAGCCTCGCCGCCGAAGTAGCGCGCACGTACTTCGAGCTGCGCGGCGCGGAGCGGCAACTGGCCGTGGCGCGCCGCAACGCGGAGAACCAGCGCCGTACGGTCGCGCTCACCGAGGACCGGCTGGCCGCCGGGCGCGGCACGGCCTTCGACATCGAGCGGGCGCGCTCGGTGCTCCAGTTGACGCTCGCGGCGGTGCCGGAGATCGAGTCGCGTATCGCGGCCGACCGCTACCGCGTCGCGCTGCTCCTTGGCCGCGCGCCGGACGCCGTGCCGCCCGCGCTGTTGGCCGCCGGCGAGTTGCCGGATCTCCCCGACACCGTGCGCGTGGGCTCCCCCGAGCAGCTCGTGCGGCGCCGCCCCGACGTGCTCGCGGCGGAGCGCCAGGCGGCGGCGGGAACGATGTTCGTCGGCGCGGCGCGCGCCGAGTATCTGCCGCGACTCACCCTCGCCGCGAGCACCGGCTACTCGGCCACGACGTTCGACTCACTGGGGCGGCGAGGCACGTCGCGCATCGTGGCGGGCCCGGTGCTGACCTGGCCGCTCTTCGACCTCGGCCGCGTCAAGGCGCGCGTGGACATTGCCGAAGCACGCCAGGATGAGGCGCGCGCGCAGTACACGTCGACGGTGTTGCGCGCGGTGGGGGAAGCGGAGACGGCGCTCGTCTCGTACGACCGTGCACACGCCCGGCTCGGCATCCTGAACGAGGCCGTGCGAGCGAGCACCCGCGCCGCCGAGCTCGCGCAGCAGCGGTTCGAGGCGGGGCTGACGGACTTCCTGCAGGTGCTCGACGCGCAGCGTACCCTGCTCGAGGCGGAGAACCAGCTCGCCCAAGCGCATACCGCGGCGGCGACGGCGCTGGTCGCGGTCTATAAGGCGGTCGGGGGGACGTGGCCGGTGCGGTGAGGGTTTGTCGTCAGTCGTCAGTCGTCAGCCGCAAACCGTTAGCTGTCGGCTGATGGCTGCCGGCTGCCGGCTGCCGGCTAACCGCTAGGCGATCCCCGCCCGCTCCTTCGCCCGCGCGATGACCGCCGCCATCACGTCACGATGCCGGGTGAACGTGTCGTCCACCACCTGCAGCGTGGGAATGGCGTTAGGCGAGAGCGACAGCGTCTCCGGGTTGAACCGCCCGAACCCCGCCTCGTGCACGCCGGTGCTTCCCCGCCCCGGGGCCGGCGCGCTCAGATGCTGGAAGAAGCGCGAATACTTCTGCCAGCGCGCGCCGCCGCCGGCGTGGTACATCGGAATGAAGCCGTGCAGCGCGTCGTACGGCATCTCGCCCACGCACGCGACCCGCGGGTATCGCTCCCGCAGGTCGCTCACCAGCCGGCGCGTCCCCTCGTGCATGTCGCCGGTGGTGCTGTTCACGTGGCCGCCGATGATGTCGAGGAAGTACGCGTCCACGCCGTAGCGCTCGATCGCATCGGCGATGCGACCCGCGAGATGGTCGCGCCAGGCGTCGGCGCCGAGGTTCATGTAGGTGAGCCAGCCGTCCTGATGCCGGTCGTTGTTCCAGTCCACCCAGTTCAGGTCGTACCGGTCACCGTCGATCTTCGCCGTGCTGCCACTCGCGATGCGCGGCCACACCGGCTGCCGGCGGTTCGCGGCGTTCGCGCCGAACATCGGCATCATCGTGAAGCCGAGCTTCTGCCCTTCGCTGATCAGCCGCTTGAACCCCGCCTCGCCGCCCATGCGCGCGGGCGCCGCGTAGTTCGGGTAGTCCCAGTAGTACCGCCCATCCCACGCCGAGATGAACGCGAGTACGCGCTCGGCCGGGATCCGCGTCGCCATCCAGCGCAGGATCTCGAGCATGCGCGCGTAGTCGTTGAACACGAAGCCGGTGTAGTGCATGCCGTGCAACGTCGTGACCATTGCCACGTTGCGCATCCACGCCGGCACGTCGGTGCGCGTCTCCCACGCCGGGAGCGCGAACGCGCGCTCGATGTGCGCCATGTGCGGCGCGACCGCGTCGTCGAGCGACGCCGCGCGCCCGATCCGCCACCGCGGCACGGTCACCCGCGTGTCGTTGCGCCACGCGTCGTGCTCGTAGATGGCCTCCACCCGGTACGCGCGCTCGCCGGGCTGGAAGTAGAACCGCTTGGGCCGCACGCGCTCGTCGAGCGAGGAGAGGAAGAAGAACTCCTGCTCGCCGGCCTGCACCACCGCGAGCGGCGTCGCCATGCCGCTGGCCGCCCCCGGACCGTGCAGGTCGCCCGCGCCGAACGTGTAGCCGCCGAGCGTCTCGTTGTCGCGCGGGTCGAACAGGCCGCCGCCGCCGAGTGCAATGCTGCCGCGCGGCACGTCGCGGATGATCGTCGTGACGGTCTTCACGGGCCGCGCCATCTCGACCACGACGTCCCACTCGATGGTCGAGCCGCTGCGCCGGAACGTCGCGATGAGCGAGCCCGGCGCCTTCTCCTGCCCACCGGCCCACACGAACCCGGTGCAGGTGAGCCGCATCGCGTCCCCGGTATCCTCGGCGGTGATGCGCGCCTGGTCGAGCCCGTACGTGTTTTCGTCCGTGAACACCAGGAACCCGAACCGCAGTCCGCCGAACGCCACCGACGGCTCGGGGAAGTCGAAGCTGAACTTCATGAACGCGCGCCCACGCGGCGGGACGAACACGTCGCTCGTGGACGTCAACGGCAGAACATCGACCGGCGCGTTAGGTCCGGCGGGCGCGGCGCGGAGCGCATCCGCGGGTCCGGCGGTATCGGCAGCCCCGGCGACGCCGGGCACCATACTCGCCGCACTCGCCGCGCCCACCACCTTGATCCAGTCGCGCCGCGAGAGCGAATCGCTCATGCGCGCTCCACCGTCCAGTAGGTGATGTAGCGCTCGTCGAACAGCCGGTAGAGCGGCACGAGCGTGGTGGCCACCGGCTGCCCGCGCGTCCGGAACTCGAGCGTGCGGCCCGGCACGGGCTCCACCCAGCTCGCGATGTCGTCGGGCGACGCACGAATTGGCGGCACGCTGGGCGGTGCCGGGTTCTGGAACTCCGGCACCATCCGCGGCTTGGTCGGCTCGGCCCGCCGGTTCGCATCGGTAATCCCGTCGGTGCCCAGCCGGCCCACGAGCACGAGCGGTCCGTACATCACCGCCTGGATCGAACGGTCGTCAGGCATCGCGTGCGCGTGCAGCCGCATCGGCAGCCGCACGTCCACCCGCTCGCCGTCGCGCCACACGCGATCGAGCACGAGATAGCTGCCCGGCCCCGCGAACGTATCGAGCGGCCGGCCGTCGAGCTTGGCCGAGCCGCCGCCGGACACCCAGTACGGCACACGCACGCGCAACGCCATCCGCGTCGGTTGCCGCGCGCGCACCGTGAGCGCGACCGTGTCGCTCTCCGGAAACGTCGTCTCCTGCACGAGCCGGATCCCCTTCTCCTTCCAGCTCACCTCCGACGGCACGAACAGGTTGACCCAGATGCCGGTGTCGTCGTGGAAGTAGACGCTGTCGGCGAGCTTCGAGAAGTTCTCGACCCCGGTGCCGTGGCAGCACCAGAAGCCCGCGTTCGGCGTGCCGAACAGCTTCCAGTATCCCGCGGCGAGCGGCGTGTAGTACGCCTTCTCCCCGTCGGTCGGATGCTGCGTGGGAAGAATCCCGTTGAAGTACGCGCGCTCGTAGAAGTCCGCATAACGCGCCTCGGGGCTCCAGCCGAACAGGGTGCGCGTGAGCTTGAGCATGTTGTACGTGACGCACGTCTCCTGTGACTCGGGGCCGATCGCCTTGGCGAGCTGGCCCGGCTCGCCCTCCCACACCTCGCCGTTCGACGTGCCGCCCGTGGCGTACGAGCGCTTGCCGGTGATGTCGTCCCAGAAGAACGTGGCGATCGCGCGCGATCGCTCCTCCCCCGTGCGCTCGTACCGGCGCGCGACGCCGAGCACCTTCGGGATGTTCGTGTTCGCGTGCGCGTTCCTGAGCTCGTCGCGGCCGACGGCGAGCGGCGCGAGGATCTTCTCGTGATCGAAGCGATGCGCGAGCTCCGCCCACACCGGCTCGTTCGTCACCGTCGCGAGCTCGTACAGCACGTCGCTCATGCCGCCGAACTCCACGTTCAGCATGCGCTGCCACTGCTCGTCGGGCACGGGTTGGGCGTAGTCGCGCACCCAACCGGCCATCCCCTTCACCATCGTGAGCGCCTGCGCGTTCCCCGCCAGCGTCCAGCTGTCGAGCAGCCCCGCCGTGATCTTGTGATACGTATAGAAGGGCGCCCACACCCGCTGGCCGGCCTTGAGGCGATCGAACAGCTCCGCCGGGAACGCGCTCAGGTAGCCGTTGCCGTGCCGCTGCTGACACCGCGCGAGCTCCGCAACCATCATCGCGCCCCGTTCCCTCACCGCCTGGTCGCCGGTCTGCGCCCACATGAGCGCGCAGGCCGAGAGGTAGTGGCCGGTGAAGTGGCCGCGCAGCTCGTTCACCGGCGCCTCCCACCCGCCTAACGGCTCGGCCGACGAGGGCAGTCCGGCCGTGAGACGGAAGGTGTGCAGCAGCCGGCCGGGGTCGAGCCCCAGGATGTACTTCCGGTTCACCTCGAGCCCGGTGAGCTGGATGCCCGGCCGGAGCCGCACGTCGTGCAGGGCGAATGGATGGGCGAGGAGCTGCGGGGCCGAGCCGGCGAGCTCCGGCCAACGGATGCTGCCGGCGGCGCGGGCGTTACGGGGCAGGCCGAGCGCCAGCGCGGCCAGCGAGGCGGCGCCGAGGAAGTCGCGGCGGGTGACGTCGTGCGTCATGGGGTTGCTCGGTGCGAGAGGCGCCCATTGATATAGCGCCACTCAGCGGCTGCGGCTATCACCAGCCGCCGCCGTGCGCGCCCCGCCGAGCGTGCGCCCGCTCGCCCCGGCAGCACATCGAGTCGATCTCAGCGTAGTGCTTGGTGCGAGTCGGGTATACCTTTGCGAACGATGATTCTCCGCGCGCGCCACCTGTTCCTCGCCTGGCTGGCCTACGGTGCCCTGCAGCTCACGCTGTTGGGGCTCGGCGGCGTGGCGGGCGCGCAGCCGGCCGTCGGCAACCGTGATGCGCGGACGCCGTCCGAATCCCAGTCGGTCTCGCTCGGCAAGCGCATTCTCGCGTCCGAGCTCGGCGCGCGCCACGCGCCGGTCACGCCGTTCGCGTCATCGGCGCACCTCCGCTTCGATCTGCCGACGCTCGTCGGCCACGAGGCGCCGGTTGACCGGCCACACCGGGCGGAGGCGCACGACCCGAGCGTCCGCCCGCCCGCTCGCGCCCCGCCCGCTCTCTCCTGAGCCGCCGCGCACTCCGCGCGGCCCCGACAACTCGCCCGGCCCCCACCTAACGCCGCCCGCCTCCGCGGAGCGGCGAGGCCGGTCCACGGCTTCCCACACCGCGGGAGAGAGTCCACATGAATTCCATCAGGTGGCGAGTGATCACCATCCTCGCCCTCGTCGCGGCGAGCGCCTTCGCGCTCGTGCCTCGCAACGTCATGCAGCGCATCTACGACTCGAGCACCGGGCAGATGCGCGACACCACCATTCGCCGCGTGCCCATCAACATGGGGCTGGACCTGCGCGGCGGCGTTCACCTCGCCCTCGAGGTCGATGAGTCGCGAGGCGTCGTCGCCGACTGCGCCGACGCGATTCGCCGCGCCGAGCGCGTGGTTCGCACCCGCATCGACGAGTTCGGCACCTCGGAGCCCGTCGTGCAGATCGCCGGCAACTGCCGGCTCGTCGTCGAGCTGCCGGGCGAGACCGATCCGGCGCGCGCCAGGTCCATCGTGGAGCGGACGGCGTTCCTCGAGTTCAGGATCACCGACGCGAAGGAGCAATTCCGCCTGGCCCTTCCGGCCATCGACGCGGCGCTGCGCCGAGCCGGCGTCGCCGGCACGGACGCCCGGGGAGCGACACCGCGCGCGGACGTCGTCTCCGGGCTCCTCGGCCCTGATTCGGCGCGCGCCACCGCCGACTCCACCGCGTTCGCAGGCCGGGACGGCGTGCTGTCCTCGTTCCTCACCGCCGGCCGGGTGCCCGGCGAGTTCTTCGTCGCCGAGGATGACGTCGCGACGGTCGAGCGGCTGATCGCGCGGCCCGAAGCGCAGCAACTCGTTCCCCGCGGACTCGAGCTGCGATGGGGCACCGTGGTTTCGCCGCAGGGCGCGCCCGCATATCGCGCCCTCTACGCACTGCAGTCACGTGCGATCATCACCGGCGAGGAGCTGCAGAAGGCCGTCGCTGGTCGCGACCCGATGAGCAACGCCGCCGAGGTGCAGTTCGAGCTCACGCGAGGCGGCGGCCGCAAGTTCGGTGAGGCCACCGGCCGGAACATCGGGAATCACCTCGCGATCCTGCTCGACGGACGCGTGCAGGGCGAGCCGCCGGTCATTCGCGATCGGATCACATCGAGCGGGCGCATCGAGATGGGCGGCAAGTCGCTCGAGGAGGCGAACGACCTCGCGCTCGTGCTCCGCGCCGGCGCGCTTCCGGCGCCGCTGCACGTCGTCGAGGAACGAACCATCGGCCCGTCGCTCGGGAGCGACTCGATTCGCGACGGCGTGCGCGCGTCGGCGCTGGCCGTCGGGTTCGTGCTGCTGGTGATGGGCGTGTACTACGGCTCCTCCGGTCTGCTCGCCGTCGCCGCGCTCGGTCTCTACGTGCTCTACTGTCTCGGCGGACTCGCGGCGTTCGGGTTCACCCTGACGCTCCCCGGCCTCGCGGGCTTCGCGCTCTCCATCGGGATGGCGGTCGACGCGAACGTGCTGATCTTCGAGCGGATGCGCGAGGAGCTCGACGCGGGGAAGCCGGTGCGGCGCGCCATCGATGAAGGGTTCAGGCATGCGATGAGCGCGATCATCGACTCGAACGTCACGACGGCGCTCACGGCGCTCATTCTGTACGTCGTCGGCACCGACTCGGTCCAGGGCTTCGCGATCACGCTGCTCGTCGGGCTCGTGGCGTCGATGCTCACGGCGGTCTTCGTCACGCGAACGTTCTTCCTGGTGTGGATCAGGCGCCGCCCGGCCATGACGACGCTCAAGCACTTCACCGTCCGACTGTTCGCGAACGCGCGCTACGACTTCATCAAGGTCCGCCGGTGGGCCTACGGCGTGACGGCGGCGCTCATCATCCCGGGGCTCGTCATGCTCGCCGCGACGGGCATCACGTACGGCATCGAGTTCACGGGCGGCACGATGATGCACGTGCGAACCGCCGAGCCGGTGGAAACGACGCGGCTCCGCGCCGCGCTCGAGCGCGGCGGCGTGACCAATCCGGAGATCCAGAGCTTCGGCTCGGCGCGCGAGTACGTCGTCCGCGCCCGGCTCGATGCGGCGGGCGCTGGCGAGCGCCCGGGCGAGGCCGTCGCGGCAGCCGCGAGCCGCGCCCTCGACGCCGACCTCGGTGCCGGCACGTACGAGATCGTGCGCAGTGAAGGCGTCGGGCCGAAGGTCGGAAGCGAGCTGCAGCAGAAGGCGCTCATCGCGATCCTGTTCAGTTTCGTGACGACGCTCATCTACCTCGCGTTCCGCTTCGAGTGGCGCTTCGGGCTCGCGGCGGTGATCGCCACCGCGCATGACATCCTGGCGACGGTCGCGTTCATTCGCTATCTCGACCTCGAGGTCAGCCTCGTCGTCGTGGCGGCGGTGCTCACCGTGCTCGGGTACTCGCTGAACGACACGATCGTGATCTTCGACCGGGTGCGCGAGAACCTGCGCCTGCATGGCGGGCGAAAGCTCGCCGACGTGCTGAACCTGTCGATCAACGAGACGCTGCCACGCACCATTCTCACCGGCGGCACGACGCTCGCCACCGCGGTCGTGCTCTCGTTCTTCGCCGGTGAGGTCATCAAGCCGTTCGCGCTGGTGATGACGTTCGGCATCGTCGTCGGCACGTTCTCGTCGATCTTCGTCGCGTCGCCGGTGCTGCTCTGGATCACGCAAAGCTGGGGTCGCGCCGAGGGAATTGGGGTCAGACTCGATTTGAAGCATTCTGCTTCAAATCGAGTCTGACCCCAATTCCTCCGACCGCTCGACCGACTCTCGAGGCTTCCATGCACGACGCTCACGCCTTCCTTCAGAACCTCGCGCTCGTTCTCTGCGTCGCGGCGGTCACCACTGTCATCTTCCAGCGTCTCCGCCAGCCGGTGGTGTTCGGCTACCTGCTGGCGGGGATGATCGTCGGTCCACACATCCCCATCCCCCTCGTCGCCGACGAGGACATGATTCGTACGCTGTCCGAGCTCGGCGTCATTCTGCTGCTCTTCTCGCTTGGACTCGAGTTCAGCCTTCGCAAGCTTCTGCAGATCGGGCCGACTGCCGGGTTCGTGGCCGTGGTGCAGAGCAGCGGCATGGTGTGGATCGGCTACATGCTCGGTCAGCTCTTCGGCTGGACGACGCTCGAGAGCGTGTACGCGGGCGCGGTCATCGCCATCTCCAGCACCACCATCATCGCGAAGGCATTCGAGGAGCAGGGCGTCAAGGGAAAGTTCACCGACATCGTGCTCGGCGTCCTCATCATCGAGGACATCATCGGCATCTTCCTCATCGCCATCCTCACGACCGTGTCGGCCGGCACGGTCGTGTCGCCTGGCAGCCTCGCGATCACCGGGGCCAAGCTCGCGACGTTTCTCGCGGGTCTCGTCGGCATCGGGCTGCTCATCATCCCACGCACCGTCCGCGCGGTGGTGCGGATGGATCGCGCCGAGACGACGCTCGTCGCCAGTGTCGGCATCTGCTTCGCGGCCGCGCTGCTCGCGCTGGCGTTCGGCTACTCCGTGGCGCTCGGCGCCTTCATCGCCGGCTCGCTCGTCGCCGAATCGGGCGAAGAGAAGGTCGTCGAGCACCTCATCCGGCCCGTGCGTGACATGTTCGCGGCGATCTTCTTCGTCGCAGTCGGCATGCTGATCGATCCGGCGATCATCGTGCAACACTGGGGCGCCGTCCTCGCATTTTCGATCGTCGTCATCATCGGAAAGGTCGCATTCGTCTCCATCAGCTCGTTCCTCATCGGATACAGCCCGCGCACATCGGTGCAGGCGGGGATGAGCCTCGCCCAGATCGGAGAGTTCTCGTTCATCATCGCCGCTGTCGGTCTGTCCACGGGCGCGACGCGCGATTTCCTCTACCCCATCGCGGTCACCGTCTCGGCCATCACCACCCTGACGACGCCGTGGCTCATTCGCGCCGCCGGCCCCGCGGCGGCCTGGGTCGACGCGAAGCTTCCGGCACCGCTGCAGACGTTCGCGGCGCTCTACGGCTCGTGGATCGAGCGGCTGCGCAGGTCATCCAGCGGCACATCGACGCGCTCGCACACGCGGCGACTCGTCAGGCTGCTCTTGCTCGACGCCGCCGGCATCGCCGCGGTCATCATCGGCGCGGCGCTCGAGGTGGGACAGGTGGGCACGCTGCTCAGCGAGTGGACCGGCATCCCCACGTCGACCGCGCGCACGATCGTGCTCACTACCGCGGTGGTCATCGGCCTCCCGTTGCTCATCGGACTCACGCGCACCGCGCGTCGACTGGGCGTGGCGCTGGCGCTCCGGGCGCTGCCTGCGGCCGATGCCGGCAAGGTCGACTTCGCCGCGTCCCCGCGGCGCGCGCTCGTCGTGACGCTGCAGCTCGCGATCCTCGCCGCGATCGCGGTGCCGCTCGTCGCCGTCACGCTCCCGTTCCTGCCGTCGTACCGGTTCGCGCTCGTGCCGGTCGCGCTGATCGCCATTCCGGCAATCGCGTTCTGGCGCAGCACGATGAACCTGCAGGGCCACGCCAAGGCGGGCGCCGAGGTCATTGCGATGAAGCTCGGCGAGCAGATGTCGGAGCCGGCCGGCGCCGACGAGTTCGCGCACGACATGGACCGCGTGCGAGCCGCGCTGCCGGGGCTTGGTGAACCGGTCGCGGTTCGCGTGCAGCCGGGCAGCGCGGCCGACGGGCACTCGCTCGCGGAGCTGAACCTCCGCGGCGTCACGGGTGCCACGGTGCTGGCCGTCCTGCGCCAGGGCGAGCAGGTGCTCGTGCCGTCGGGGCACGAGCGCCTCCACACGGGCGATGTGCTCGCCGTCGCCGGCAGCGAGGACGCGGTGGCAGCCGCGCGGCAGATGCTGGATCCGGGCAGCGACGCGCCCAACGTGGCGTAGCTGCTGCCCGCTCCCCGCCAACCGTTGCCCGCACGTGTGGCGTGCGGGCAACGGTTGCTCCGGCGCCGACGCCGCTCCATCGTTGCCCACCCGTTTCGCCGTCGTTGCACGCTCCGCGCCCGAGTCGCTCAGTTTGGACGTCGCGGGAACGCCACTTCGCGCCCGCTGCTCCAATCGCCCCCCAGCCGCCCTCATCGAATGCCGCTCCGCCCCACCGCCCCGTTGTTCGCGATCGCGCTCGCTGTCGCCTGCTCCGGGCGCGAAACTCTCGCGCCCGTCGCCACGCCCGCACCTCGGATGGACGTCGCGGCCGCCGCCGTCCCGTCGGTTCGCATCAGTGAGATCCACTACGACAACGCCGGCACCGATGCCGATGAGCGCATCGAGATCTCGGGACCGGCCGGCATGGACGTCACCGGCTGGCAGATCGTGCTGTACAACGGCAACGGCGGCGTGACGTACGGCACGACGCAGACGCTGAGCGGAACGATTCCCGCCACGTGCGATGCACGCGGCGTCCTCGTGTTCGCGTACGCCGTGAACGGCATCCAGAACGGCGGCACGAGCGCCACCGCGACGACCGACGCGGATGGCGTCGCGCTCGTGGACGCGTCGGGCAACGTCGTCGAGTTCCTCTCCTACGAGGGGTCGTTCACGGCCACCAACGGCGCGGCGATTGGCCTGACGTCGACCGACATCGGCGTCCGCGAGCTCGGAACCGAGCCCGCGGGGCAGTCGCTGCAGCGGAGCGGGTCCGGCGTGTGGAGCGGGCCGTCGGCGAACACGTTCGGCGCCTGCAACGACGCCGTCGAGCAGCCCCCCGCGGTTGTTGCGAGCGTCACCGTCGCGCCGGCGAACGCCTCGATCGCGCAGGGTGCGACGCAGGCGTTCACCGCCACGGCGTTCGATGCCGCGAACCAGCCGATCGCGGGCGTGACGTTCACCTGGTCGAGCGACGCGCCGGCGGTCGCGAGCGTGAGCGCCGGCGGCGTCGCGACGGCGCTCGCGCCGGGCGACGCCGTGATCACCGCCACCGCGCCTAACGCCGTGGCCGGCTCGGCCTCGCTGCACGTCGGCCCGCCGTCCACCCCGGGCCTCCCCGACACGCGGTTCAGCGAGCTGCACTACGACAACTTCGGCGCCGACGCCGGTGAGGCGGTCGAGATCGAAGGGCCCGCGGGCACGTCGCTCAGCGGGTGGAGCGTCGTCCTCTACAACGGCAACGGCGGCGTGCAGTACAACACCCGGGCGCTCACCGGCACCATCGCCAACTCGTGCGGCGGGCGCGGCGTGGTCGTCCTGACGTATCCGCAGGACGGCATCCAGAACGGTAGCCCCGACGGCATGGCGCTCGTGAACGCGAGCGGCGAGGTCATCGAGTTCCTCTCCTACGAGGGCACGTTCACCGCCACCGACGGCCCCGCCGCCGGCAGGGCGTCGGTCGACATCGGCGTCGCCGAGTCGTCGTCGCCCGTCGGCCAGTCGCTGCAGCGCACGGCCGCCGGCGCCTGGCAGGCTCCGGCCACGTCCACGTTAGGCGCCTGCAACGCCACCGGCGGCGGCACGCCCGCCGGCAACACCATCACGTTCAGCGGCCGCACGCCGAGCGACCCGGCGCTCCCGGTCGGCTTCCAGGACCAGATCTTCGGCACCGTGCGCGATGGCACCGGCGCCACCGTCGTCACGAGCCTGACGTGGACGTCCGAGACGCCCGCCGTCGCGAGCATCGACCAGAACGGCGTCCTGACCGCGCTCGCCGCCGGCACCGCCGTCGTGCGCGCGACCACCGCGGACGGCCTCACCACCGCGACGTACTCGCTGCCGACGCGCGTCGCCGTCGCCAGCACCACCGCGCAGTACGCCGGCAACGCGGAATTCGGCGAGCCCGCCGACGCCGACGCGAGCGACGACTTCATCGTGCGCCACCCGGAGTACACGGCGTCGTTCAACCAGATTCGCGGCACGCCGAACTGGGTGAGCTACGACCTCGACGCGACGCACTTCGGGCCCGAGGACCGGTGCGACTGCTTCACGTTCGACCCGTCGCTGCCCGCGACGTTCACGCGGTATACCACCGCGGACTACACCGGCGCCGGCACGTTCGCGGGCTTCGGCATCGATCGCGGTCACCTCGCCCGCTCGTTCGACCGCACGTCGGCGAGCCTCGACAACGCGTTCACGTTCTACTTCACGAACATCGTCCCGCAGGCCGCCGACCTGAACCAGGGGCCCTGGGCAGCCATGGAGAGCTACCTCGGCGACCTCGCCCGGCTGCAGAACAAGGAGGTCTACATCATCGCCGGCGTCGCCGGCAACATCGGGACGGTCAAGGGCGAAGGGAAGATCGTCATCCCGGCGAGCACGTGGAAAATCGCCGTCATCATGCCGCGCGATCAGGGGCTCGCGAACATCGATGACCTGTCCGACCTCGAGGTCATCGCCGCCGTCATGCCGAACACCCCGGGCGTGCGGAACGTGAACTGGGAGACGTACAAGACCACGGTCGACGCGGTCGAGGCGCTGAGCGGCTACGACCTGCTCGCGCTGCTGCGCGATGACATCGAGACCGCGGTGGAGAGCAACACGGAACCGCCCGTCGCAGTGGTCGATGGCCCATACACGTCGCTGCCCGGCGAGGCCGTCGCGATGAGCGCCGCCGGCTCGAGCGATCCCGATGGCGACGCGCTCACGTACCTGTGGAGCTTCGGCGACGGCGGGACCGCGAGCGGAGTCACGGCGTCGCACACGTACGCGCAGAGCGGCGGCTACTCGGTGCGCCTCCTCGTGCGCGACGTCCGGGGGCTCGCCGATACGGTCTTCACGACGGCCACGGTGCTCACGCCGGCGCAGGGCGTCCAGAACGCGATCGCGCTCGTCGAGGCGACGGCCGCCGCGGGGAAGCTCGACGCCGGCAACGCCACCGCGCTGACCGCGAAGCTCGACGGCGCGAAGCACCAGCTCGAGCGCGGGAACACGACGGCCGCGTTAGGTCAGCTCGGTGCCGTGCTCAACGAACTGGACGCGCTGGTGCGCTCGGGACGGGTCGCCGCGGCGGACGTGGAAGCGCTGCGGGATCTCGTCAGGCGCGTGATCGAGTCGGTCGAGTGACGAGGGCGGCGGGATGCTCGGGATGCTTCTGGCGCGAGGAGCATCCCGACCGTCTTTCGGTTCCCCGTTCCCCGTTCCCCGATTCCCGATTCACCTGATCCCCACGTCGAACGTCCCGTTCGTCACCGCCAGCGTGCCGGTGGCCGAGAAGCCCGGCGCCGGTCCCAGCACGCCGCTGAACGTGCCCTTGATGCGCGTCGCCGTGATGCTCGCGATCGTCACGGACCCGCTGCTCCCCGGACCGATCGAGCTCCAGGTGTTCGAGAGCGTGTTCGCCACGTTGCCCACGGTGAGGGACCGCGTCGGCGGCGTGTTGCTCAGCGCGTAGGTCCCGGGACCCGTCACGCCACCGAGCGAGAAGCCGACCGAGCGGGTGTTGTTGTTGGAGGCTACCGTGAAGATGCCACCGTTCGTCGTCACGTACGTGTTGGCGACCGCCGCCGCGTTCCACGGGGCGCCGTTGATCGTCGCGGAGACCTTCCCACCGGCGTTGTCGGGGAGCGGACCCACCGTCCCGGTCGGCTTCACCTCGAGCACGAAGCTGCCATCGGTCACCGTCTTCGTGCCCGTCACGCTGCCGGTGAGGGGGCTCGCCGTGAAGTTGAACGTCCCTTCGATGCGCGACGCGGTCAGCGTCGTGATCGTGATCGTGCCGTCCGCCCCCGACTGCGGTGTCGCCCACCCGCCCGCCGCGGTCGAGACGATCGCGTTGCCGCCCGCCACCTGCGGACCCACGCCCATCGGGTACGTGCCCGGCCCCCCGATGTTGTAGAGCGACATCGCGATCGTGTAGTTGGCGCCCGCGCCGATCTTCGCGCCCGTGATCGAGTAGAGCCCGGGGAGCGTGATCGGAACGCCGACCCGTTCCGCGCCCGCGTCGCTCGCCCACGACGCCCCGTCGATCTTCGCCCGCAGGTAGAACGGACCGCTGTTCCCCGAGTCTCCCGGGCCGGTGGAACCACCGTCCCCGCCGCACGCCCCTAACGCGAGCGCCAGGGCGACGGTCGCGAGCTGCTGCACGGTCGAAGTGCTCATGGCGCCTCCCCGCGTGCCGCGGCCGCGGGCTCTCTGGGTGACGGTTCGGCTCCGACGCGCTCGGCGAGCGGGCGGGCATCCGCTCTGCATTGCGCGATCGTGCGGAGAAAACCGTCACCGGGCGCCACCCTCGTCGCGGCCGCCGCCCGGCGGCACCACCGGCGCCTACCGCTTGCTCTTCTCGAACAGCGGCAGGTACTGCCCGTACCCCTCCTCGGCGAGCTTCGAGACCGGGATGAACCGCATCGACGCCGAGTTCATGCAGTAGCGCAGCCCCGTCGGCTTCGGACCGTCATCGAAGAGATGGCCCAGGTGCGAGTCCGCGTGCGCCGACCGCACTTCGGTGCGGGTCATGAGCAGCGAGCGGTCCGTCTTCGTCGTGATGTTCGACGGCTCGAGCGGCTTCGTGAAGCTGGGCCACCCGGTCCCGGAGTCGAACTTGTCGAGGGAGCTGAACAGCGGCTCGCCCGACACGACGTCCACGTAGATCCCCGCCTCATGGTTGTCCCAGTACTCGTTCTGGAACGGACGCTCCGTTCCCTCGTGCTGGGTCACCTGATACTGCAGCGGCGTCAGCTCCTTCTTCAACTCGGCGTCGCTCGGCTTCTTGAAATCGGTCATTGATCGGACTCCTCGCTTTCCGTGTCCCGAGGCCACCGCTTGTGCACTCGCGTGCGTGGCGGCCAGCATCAACAGTATGATAGCGCCGGCAACCGGTGACCACCGGCGCCTGCCAATCGATGTTGCACCCATGATTCGCCCTCGCGGATCGTATGCCACGCGAACGGGGCTGGCTCGCTCCGCCAGGCCGGCTTCGCGATCGGCTGCAACCGACGTATCCTGCGTCGCGCCCGAACGTTCCTCAGAGCGCGAGCGTTCCCTCCGGCGGAGTTCGCCACGCCGGACGCGTGACACCAGCCGGCGGCACGACGGTCACTCGAAGCGCAGCAACCCCTCCGACTGCAACTCCACCAGGGAGGCGTAGAACTCGTTCTCCTGCATCAATCGCTCGTGCGGCCCGATCGCGAGGACTCGGCCGTCGCGCAGCACGATGATCTTGTCGGCGCTGACGACAGTGGCAAGGCGGTGCGCGATCACGAACGTCGTGCGCCCGCGCGTGAGCGATCGAAGCGCGGCCTGCACGAGCGCCTCGGAAGCGGCATCGAGCGCTGAGGTCGCCTCGTCGAGCACGAGGATCGGTGGGTCGACGAGCAGGGCGCGCGCGATCCCGATCCGCTGACGTTGTCCGCCCGACAACCGGCTGCCGTGCTCGCCGACGACGGTATCGTACCGCTCGGGGAGGGCGACGATGAACTCGTCCGCATTGGCGGCGCGGGCGACCAGGTCCACCTCCTCCTCGCTCGCGCTCGGTTTCCCGTAGGTGATGTTCTCGCGTACCGGGTCGTTGAACAGGTTCACGTCCTGGTCGACGACACCGATGTGGCTGCGCAGCGAGTGCTGGGTCACCGTCCGGATGTCGATGCCGTCGACGAGGATGCGACCGGACGTCACCGGGTAGAGGCGCTGCAGGAGCAGCATCAACGTCGACTTGCCACTGCCGCTGGGGCCGACGATGGCGACGGTCTCGCCCCTGCCGGCCGTGAAGCTCACGTGGTGAAGCACGGGCTGCGCATCGTACGCGAACGACACGTCGTCGAAGATGACGTCGCCACGTACCTGGTCGAGCGCCACGGCGTCGGGCTGGTCCGCAGTCGGGTCCGGTGCGTCGACGATGTCGAAGATGATGTCGAGCGCGACGGCCCCTCGCCGCAGCGTCTGGTAGGCGTTCGTGATCCCTTGCACGGGGCCGAACAGCCCGCCGATGTAGCCGAGCACGGCGATGAGTGTGCCGACGGTGGCTTGCCCGCGGGTGATCAGGAATGCACCGACCGCGATGACGGCAAGCCGTGCCAGCGTCGCGGCGAGCTCGCGCAGTTCGCCCGTCATGGTGTCGATGCGGACGCCCCTGCGAACGATCCGCATCCCCTCGTGCTGGCCCGCGAGGAATCGTCGGCGCTCGACCTCTTCCATGGCGAACGATTTGACGGTTCGGATCCCGGAGAGCACCTCGTTGAGCCGCGAGTAGATCGTCGTCCAGCGATCCAGCAGCGTGCGCTCGCGTTCGGTCTGCTCCCTCGCCGCGTACGCGCCGATCACGGCGGGGATGGGCGCGAAGACGAGAACGATGAGGCCGAGGCGCCAATCGAGGCGCATCACCGTCGTGGCCACGAGCACCAGGTACACGAGCGCGGGCAACACGTTGAAGGCGAGCTCGCTGAAGGCGTTCACGTATCCGCTCACCGCCTGGTTGAGGCGGTTCACGAGCCCACCCACGCTGTGGGCCTGATGGTACGAGAGCGGAAGCGTGTTGAGCTTGCCGAGGAGCAGCTCGCGAAGCCGGTACTCGACGTTGATGCGCACATCCCACGTGCGAATCGACAGCCGCGCGGAGACGACGGCACGTGCGAGCTCGACGATCAGCAGCATCGTGAGTCCACGGGCGAGCGCATCGACCATCGCGCCCCCTGTCCTCACCGGTGCGCCGCCGGTCGTGTCGGCCACGAGCACGTCGAAGATGCGTTTGAGCACGAGTGGCTGCGCCGCGTTGAGCGCCGCCACGCCGAGCCCGAGCACGCTGATCCACGCGATGCGCAATCGGTCCTGCGACACGAACTGCAGCGAGCGGCGGATCGTGCCGCGGGCGGCGATCACGTCGCTGAGTGTCGGCGTTGGGCTGCGATGAATCACCAGAGTCGTCGTGCGCGTGAAACCGGCCCGGATGACGTGTCCGGGCGGCCGAGTCGTACGCATCTCTCGCGCCCATCGCGTGAGCTCCCATCTGCGCTCACACGGTGGGCCGGAGCCCGTGCACCGGTGAGATGTAGCACATGGCGCCGCGTTATGCGGGATCCCAACCATCGAGGGTCTGGACCTTGCGGGTACTTACGTTCCCGCCGACGCGGCGGGCACGTCCGCATCAACGGAGGAGTCAGCATGGGACCGCAGGTCCTCATCACGGGAGGCGCGGGCTTCATCGGCTCGCACGTCGCCGACGAACTGCTCGCACGGGGCTACCGGGTTCGGGCGCTCGATGACCTGTCGCCGCAGGTTCACGGCGAGGGCCGACATCGCCCCTCGTACCTGCATCCCGATGTCGAGTTGGTCGTCGCGGACGTGCGAAACCCGCAGGCCGTGCGCGATGCACTCCGTGGTGTGAGCGCCGTATTCCACTTCGCCGCGGCCGTGGGCGTCGGGCAGAGCATGTACGAGATCCAGCGCTACACCGAGATCAACGACGTCGGCACGGCCGTGCTCCTCGAAGCGGTCATCGAGGCCGGCATCGAGCGGCTGATCGTCGCGTCGAGCATGAGCATCTACGGCGAGGGCCTTTACCGGCTGGCGACGGGCGCTGTCGTCCCCGGCACCGACCGCACACCGGCACAGCTTCGCGAGGGCGACTGGGAGCCACACGGCCCCGACGGGCGGCCGCTCACGCCGATGCCGACGCCGGAGTGGAAGCAACCCTCGCTCGCGTCGGTCTATGCGCTCTCGAAGTACGATCAGGAGCGCCTGTGCCTGATGGTTGGCCGAGCGTACGACATCCCGACGGTGGCGCTCCGATTCTTCAACGTCTACGGCCCGCGTCAGGCGCTCTCGAACCCGTATACCGGTGTACTCGCCATCTTCGCATCGCGCCTCGTGAACGATCGCCCACCGACCATCTTCGAGGACGGCGCGCAGCGGCGCGACTTCATCCACGTACGCGACGTCGCGCTCGCCTGTCGCCTCGCGCTCGAGGTCGATGGCGCCGCGGGCCACGTGTTCAACATCGGCAGCGGCCGGCACTACTCGATCCGCGAGATCGCCGAGCGGACGGCCGCCGTGCTGAACAAGCCGTACATCGAGCCGGAGATCACCGGACAGTATCGGGTGGGCGACATTCGTCATTGCTTCGCCGACATCACACGCGCACGCCAGCTCCTCGGTTTCGCGCCGCGGGTGGACTTCGAGCAGGGCCTCGGCGAATTCGCCGAGTGGCTCGATGGCCAGAGCGCCGAGGACCGGGTCGCGGACGCCAGAGCGGAGCTTGCGGTGAGGGGGCTAACGGTATGAAGCACACGCGCGAGCCGGATCGGGAGGTGCCGCGCGACGTCGAGATCGACGCCCCGCAGCGCGGGTGGAAGCGGCCGGTACTCATCACCGGCGGCGCCGGGTTCATCGGTTGCAACCTCGCGCACCGTCTGCTGTCCGAAGGGCGCCCCGTCGTCATATTCGATAACCTCTCGCGCGACGGCGTACGACGGAACCTCGATTGGCTGCGCGAGACGCACGGCCGGAACGTCGAGGCTGAGATCGCCGACGTCCGCGACCGCGCGGCGCTCCGCTACGCCGTGCGCTGGTGCGCGCAGGTGTACCACTTCGCGGCCCAGGTCGCCGTGACGTCGAGTCTCGTGAACCCACGGCTCGACTACGAGGTGAACGTGGGCGGCACCGTGAACCTGCTCGAGGTGCTGCGGTCGCTCGAGCAGCCCCCGCCGGTCGTCTTCACGTCCACCAACAAGGTCTACGGCGCGCTCGAGGACGTGCGCTTGCGGCGGAACGACAGCCGCTGGAAGCCGCGCGACCGCATGGTCCGCGAGACCGGCATCCCCGAGACACGACCGCTCGACTTCCACAGCCCGTACGGGTGCTCGAAAGGCGCCGCCGACCAGTACGTCCGCGACTACGCGCGGTCGTTCGGCATCCCGACCGTCGTCTTCCGGATGAGCTGCATCTACGGCCCGCGCCAGTTCGGGACCGAAGACCAGGGCTGGGTCGCGCACTTCCTGCTGCGGACGCTTCGCGGGATGCCGATCGACCTCTACGGCGACGGGATGCAGGTGCGCGACATCCTGTTCATCGATGACCTGGTCGACGCGTTGCTGCTCGCGCAGCGGCACATGGGAAGGCTCGCGGGCCGCGCCTACAACATCGGCGGAGGCGTCGCGAACACCATCAGCCTGCTGGAGCTGCTCGACCTGATCGCCGATCTCCACGGAAGCCGGCCGGCGCCGACGTTCCACGATTGGCGCGTGGGCGATCAGCGCTACTACGTGTCCGACACCTCGAGCTTCCGCGAGGCGACGGGGTGGTCGCCGAAGGTGGACGTGCAGACCGGTGTGCGCGCGCTGTACGAGTGGCTGTGCGAATCGGAGGCGGTCGAGCAGCTCGACCGGACGCTCGCGGCGAGCGTACTGGGTGCCGCCGCCGACGCCACGACTCGCGCGCCACGCTCGGCACGCGTGGCCGCGAACCGCAACGGGCCGAACGGCGCCCGCGAGGTAGCGGAGGCGGGCACCGCCGACGGCAGACGCCACACGAACGGGGTGCGGCTGGGATGACGACGGCGCCGGCACACACCGCGGCGCCCCGATCCACCTCGGCGACCGGGATGCGCGCCGCCGTGCTCGCGGCGCCGGAGCGGTTCGCCGTCGCGACGGTCGATCGCCCCGAGCCCGGCCCCGGCGAGGTACGTGTGCGCCTCGAAGGGTCGGGGGTCTGCGCGTCGAGCCTGCCGCTGTGGGAAGGGCGTGACTGGTTCGACTACCCGCAGCCCCCTGGGGCGCCGGGACACGAAGGGTGGGGGGTCGTCGACGCGTTAGGCGACGGCGCCGCCGGCGTTGCCGTCGGCGACCGCGTCGCGGTGCTCTCCTACCATGCGTTCGCCGAGTACGACATCGCGCGGGCGGACGCCGTGGTACCGCTCCCCGCCGAGCTCGGGGACGGTCCGCTGCCGGGCGAGCCGCTGGGCTGCGCGATGAACGTCTTCGCCCGCAGCGACGTGCGCCCGGGCGACGACGTCGCGATCGTCGGTGTCGGATTCCTCGGCGCGACGCTCACACGCCTCGCGGCGCACGCCGGTGCACGCGTCATCGCGATCTCCCGCCGCCCGTTCGCGCTCGAGCTCGCCCGGCGCGCGGGCGCGGGCGAGACCATCCCCATGCGCGATCACGCTCGCATCATCGACCGGGTGAGAACGCTCACCGCCGGCCGGTTCTGCACGCGAGTGATCGAGTGTGCCGGACTGCAATGGCCGCTCGATCTCGCGGCCGAGCTCACCGCCGAGCGCGGGCGCCTCGTCATCGCCGGCTACCATCAGGACGGGGCGCGCCAGGTGAACATGTGGCTGTGGAACTGGCGCGGCATCGACGTGATCAACGCCCACGAGCGTGACCCGCGGGCGTACGTGCACGGCATGCGCGAGGCCGTCACGGCCATCCGCGGCGGGCGGCTCGATCCGGGGCCGCTGCTCACCCATCGCTACGCGCTCGATGAGCTCGACGCCGGCTTCCGCGCCACCCGCGACCGGCCGGACGGGTTCGTGAAGGCGTTGGTCGATCTCCGATGACGGTCGCCGGCCGCACACCGGTCAGCAACGCGCACGCCGCGGCGGTCGTTCCGTCGCACCAGCGGCCGCGCCTCGGGTTCCTCGGTGTCGGATGGATCGGGCGCCAGCGGATGGAAGCGATCGCGCACAGCGGAGTCGCGTCGGTGGCGGCCATCACCGATCCGGATCGCGACGCGGCGGCCCACGCGCACCGCGCCGCGCCGGACGCCGCGGTCGTCACCTCGCTCGACGAGCTGCTCGAGACGGAGCTCGACGGCCTCGTCATCGCGACGCCGAGCGCGCTGCACGCCGAGCAGACCGTGCGCGCGCTCGAGCGCGGCCTGGCCGTGTTCTGCCAGAAGCCGCTCGCCCGCACCGCGCCGGAGACGCGACGCGTCGTGAACGCATCGCGCGCCGCGGACCGGCTGCTCGGCGTCGATCTGTCGTACCGGCACACGGCGGGCATGCGGCGCATCCGCGATCTCGCCCGACAGGGGGAGCTCGGAACCATCTACGCCGTCGACCTGACGTTCCATAACGCGTACGGTCCCGACAAACCCTGGTTCTACGATCCCCGACTGTCCGGCGGCGGCTGCGTGATCGACCTCGGCGTGCATCTGGTGGACCTCGCGCTGTGGACGCTCGGATTCCCCGCGCTTCGCGATGTCACGAGCGACCTGTTCGCCGGCGGCGAGCGGCTCGCCGCGGCGGCCGCCCGCGTGGAGGACTTCGCGACGGCGGAGCTCAGGCTCGTGACCGGCACCGTCGTGCGGCTCGCGTGCTCGTGGCGGCTCCACGCCGGCCGGCCGTGCGTGATCGAGGCGGCGTTCTACGGCACCGCCGGCGGCGCGGCGATGCGCAACGTGAACGGATCCTTCTTCGACTTCCGCGCGGAGCGGTTTCGCGAGACCTCGAGCGAGCTGTTGAGCGAGCCGCCTGACGAGTGGGCGGGCCGTGCCGCCACCGACTGGGCACGGCGGCTCGCGAGTGGACAGGGCTACGACGACGCCTCGGCCGCCGAGTTCGTGCGCGTGGCCGCGGCGCTCGACGCGATCTACGGCCGATGAAGGTGCTCATGACCGCGGACGCCGTGGGCGGCGTGTGGACCTACGCGATGGAACTCTGCGCCGCGCTCCGCCCCGCCGGCGTGCACGTCACGCTCGTCACCATGGGCCCGCGCCCGACCGAGGCGCAGCGCGCCGCGGCCCACGCCACCCGAAACGTCACGCTCATCGAAACGGACTTCGACCTCGAGTGGATGGATGACCCGTGGGCGGACGTCGAGCGCGCGGGGCAGTGCCTGCTCGCCATCGAGGACGCCGTGCGGCCGGACGTCGTCCACATCAACGGGTACGCCGCCGGCGCCCTCCCCTTTCGCGCCCCCGTCGTGGTCGTCGCGCATTCGTGCGTGCTGTCGTGGTGGCGCGCGGTGAAACGGGAGGAGCCGCCCGGCCGCTACCAGCGCTATCGCGAGGCGGTGCGCCGCGGGGTACACGCCGCCCACACCGTCGTCGCGCCGACGCGGGCGATGCTCGATGCGATCGACACGCACTACGGTCGCGCCGCGCACGGCGTCGTGATCCCGAACGGCCGCGACCCGCGCCGGTTCACACCCGCAACGAAAGCGCCGGTCGTGCTCACTGCCGGGCGCGTCTGGGATGAGGCGAAGAACATCGAGGCGGTGGACCGCGTGGCACCCTCGCTGCCGTGGGAGGTGCGCGTTGCCGGCAACGCGCGCGGACCGGTCGGAACGAACCGCCCCCTCCGCCACGCGCGCGCGCTCGGCCCGCTCTCCGAGCATGAGCTGGCCGCGGAGATGGCCCGGGCCGCGGTCTTCGTGCTGCCGGCACGATACGAGCCCTTCGGCTTGTCGGTACTCGAGGCCGCGCTCTCGGGGTGTGCGCTCGTGCTCGGCGACATTCCCAGCCTTCGCGAGCTGTGGGACGACGCCGCGCTGTTCGTCACGCCGGACGACGACGACGCGCTGGCGCGGGCGCTGATGCAGGTGATCGACGAGGCGGACACCCGTCACCAGGTGGCCGCGGCGGCGCGGGCGCGGGCGCTTCCGCGCACGTCGCGGCGGATGGCGTCGTGCTATCTCGACCGCTATCGCGCACTGACCACTCGGCCCGGCATGGAGGTGCACGCGTGCGCATCGTGATGTTCTGTCACTCCCTGATCTCCGACTGGAATCACGGCAACGCGCACTTCCTGCGCGGCATCGCCACCGAGCTGCTCGCGCGCGGCCACGAGGTGGCCGTGTACGAGCCGCGTGACGCGTGGAGCGTACGGAACCTCGTCACCGGGCACGGCGCGGACGCCATCGAGCGGTTTTGTGCGGCGTATCCACGACTCTCGAGCATCCGGTACGATCTGGCGACGCTCGACCTCGATCACGCGCTCGGTGCCGCGGACCTCGTCCTCGTGCACGAGTGGAACGACCACGAGCTCGTGCGGCGCGTCGGAGCGCACCGCGCCCGGTCGCGCGACTTCCGCCTGCTGTTTCACGACACGCACCACCGCTCGGTGACCGACGAGGCGAGCATGGCCGCGTACGATCTCCGCGACTACGACGGCGTGCTCGCCTTCGGGCGCGTCGTTCGCGACCTCTATGTCGCGCGCGGGTGGGCCGCGTGCGCGTGGACGTGGCACGAGGCGGCTGACGTGCGCGTGTTTCGCCCGGTGGCGCCGTGCCCGCGTCGCGAGGGCGATCTCGTGTGGATCGGCAACTGGGGCGACGACGAGCGCACGCGAGAGCTGCACGAGTTCCTCATCGAGCCGGCGCGCGCACTCGGGCTCTCGGCGCGCGTACACGGCGTGCGCTACCCTGACGCCGCGACGCGCGCCCTCGCCGACGCCGGGATCGAGTACGCGGGATGGCTGCCGAATTTCGAGGTTCCCTCCGTCTTCGCCCGGTTCGGCGCGACGGTGCACGTGCCGCGACGCCCTTACGCGCGCGCGCTTCCCGGAATCCCGACGATCCGCGTGTTCGAGGCGTTGGCCTGCGGGATTCCGCTCGTCTCGGCACCCTGGAGCGACCATGAAGCGTTGTTCACGCCGGGTGCCGATTACCTCGTGGCGCGCGACGGCGCCGAAATGCGCCGCCACCTGCGAACGGTGCTCCACGACCGCGCGGCCGCGGACGCGCTCGCCCGGCACGGCCGCCGCACGATTCTCGCGCGCCACACGTGCGCGCACCGGGTGGATGAGTTGATGGCCATCGCGGCCGAGCTGGGCCTGCGCCACGACGCCGGCGGCCAGCCGCGTTCGCGCGCCGCCGCGCCCGCACGCGTGCCTGACCACATCGAGGTATCGACCCGCGACCGCTCGCTCACCACGCAATGAACATCGCCTTCTTCGGCTCGAGCCTCGTGTCCGCCTACTGGAACGGCGCGGCGACCTACTACCGCGGCATCGTGCGCGCGCTGCACGACCGCGGCCATCGGGTGACGTTCTACGAGCCGGACGCGTACGGCCGCCAGCAGCACCGCGACATCGAGGATCCCCCGTGGGCGAGCGTGGTCGTCTACCCGGGCACCGGCCACGACGGCGTCACGCGCGCCCTCGAGGGCGCGCGTGACGCCGACCTCATCGTGAAAGCCAGTGGCGTCGGCGTGTTCGACGAGCTGCTCGAGCGGGAGGTGCTCGCGCTGCAGCGGCCGGCAACCCGCGTCGTGTTCTGGGACGTCGACGCGCCGGCGACGCTCGACCGGGTGCAGCAGCATCCGAGCGACCCGTTCCGCGCGCTCATCCCGAAGTACGATCTCATCGTCACCTACGGCGGCGGACCGCCGGTGGTCAGCGACTACCGATCGCTCGGGGCGCAGGACTGCGTGCCGATCTACAACGCGCTCGACCCGGCGGTGCACCACCCTGTTCCGCTCGAGCCACGGTTCGCCGCCGACCTGGCATTCCTCGGCAACCGGCTGCCCGATCGCGAAGCGCGCGTCGAGGAGTTCTTTCTTCGTGCCGCTTCCCTTCTCCCCGCGCAACGATTCCTGCTCGGCGGCAGCGGCTGGCATGACAAGCCACTGCCGCCGAACGTCGACGCCGTCGGGCACGTGTACACGCATCAGCACAACGCCTTCAACTGCTCGCCGCGCGCGGTACTCAACGTCAACCGCGAGAGCATGGCGCGCTACGGGTTCTCACCACCCACGCGCGTGTTCGAGGCCGCGGGCGCGGCGGCGTGTCTCATCACGGATCAGTGGGTCGGCATCGAGCTGTTCCTCGAGCCCGAGCGCGAGGTGCTCGTCGCCGCCGGCGGCGACGACGTCGCCTCGCGCATCGAGGCGCTCACCCCGGCGCGCGCGCGCGCGATGGGCCGCGCCGCGTACCGGCGCGTCATGGCGGACCACACGTACGCGCATCGCGCACTGGAGTTCGAGCGCGTGCTGGGCGCCACCCGCTCCGGCGTGGGGGCCGCATGACAGCGGTCGCGCCGCTCGACATCGTGATCATCGGCCTCTCGATCACATCGTCGTGGGGCAACGGACACGCGACGACGTATCGCGGCCTGGTGCGCGCGCTCCACGCCCGCGGGCATCGCGTGCTCTTTCTCGAGCGCGACGTGGAGTGGTACGCGAGCAACCGCGACCTGCCGCGCCCCTCGTTCTGTCGGGTCGAACTGTACGACCGCGTCGCCGAGCTGAGCACCCGGTTCGCCGACGAGGTGCGCGACGCGCACCTCGTGATCGTCGGGTCCTACGTGCCCGACGGCGTCGAGGTGGGCGAATGGGTCACGCGCACCGCGCAGGGCGCGACCGCGTTCTACGACATCGACACCCCGGTCACCCTCGCCAAGCTCGCCGGCGACGCCGCGGGCTACCTCACGCGCGCGCTCGTGCCCCGCTACGACCTCTACCTGTCGTTCACCGGCGGCCCCACGCTCGAGCGGGTCGAGCGCGAGCTCGGCTCGCCCATGGCGCGTGCGCTCTACTGCTCGGTCGATCCGGTGCTCTACTACCCCGAGTCGGTGCCGCTCCGCTGGGACCTCGGCTACCTGGGCACGTACAGCGACGACCGGCAGCCCACGCTCGACCGGCTGTTGCTCGAGCCCGCCCGCCGCTGGGCCGACGGCCGGTTCGCGGTGATGGGCGCGATGTACCCCGAGAGCCTGACGTGGCCGCCCAACGTTAGGCACGGCTGCCACCTGTCGCCGGCCGAGCACCGGGCGTTCTACTGCGCGCAGCGGTTCACCCTCAACGTCACCCGCGCCGACATGGTCGCCGCCGGCTGGTCGCCCAGCGTGCGGCTCTTCGAGGCGGCGGCGTGCGGCACGCCCATCGTGTCCGACCACTGGAACGGCCTCGACGAGCTGTTCAGGCCGGGCGACGAGGTCCTCGTCGCCCGCTCGAGCGAGGACGTGCTGGGCATCCTCCGCGAGCTCACGGAGCAGGAGCGTCGGCGCATCGGCGCCCGCGCGCGGGCGCGGGTGCTCGCCAGCCACACCGCGGCGCATCGCGCCCTCGAGCTGGAAGAGTATGCCGCCGAGCTCCTCGATCGTGAAACGATTCGATGACCCCGCCGCTCATCGCCCGCGCTCCGAACGCGAGATGCATCGCATGACTCGGCTGCTGCAGCGCATCGTCTCGGCACCAACCCGGGAGCGCGCGGAGGAGATCGCCGCGCTCGGCCCGTGGTTTCACAACCTGCATCTGCCCGACGGCTCGCGGACGGCGCCGGCCCACCCGCTCGGCGACTTCCCGGCGTTCAAGTGGCGGGAGATCGAGCGGCTGCTCCCCGACGACCTCCGCGGGTGGACCGCCCTCGACGTCGGCTGCAACGCCGGGTTCTACAGCGTCGAGCTCGCGCGTCGCGGAGCGCGCGTCACCGGGATCGATGTCGAGCCGCTCTTCCTCCGCCAGGCCGAGTGGGCGGCCGAGCAGTTCGGCATCGCGGACCGGGTCGAGTTCCGCCGCATGCAACTGTACGACCTCGCGCACCTCGAGGCCCAGTTCGACCTGGTCGTGTTCATGGGCGTCTTCTACCATCTGCGCTACCCCATGCTCGGCCTGGACATCGTGGCCGAGAAGGTCCGCCGGCTGATGGTGTTCCAGACCATGACGATGCCCGGGGACGAGATCGCCGCCGACACCGGCCGCGACCGCGACCTCCAGGACCGCCACGGCTTCTTGCTGCCGGGGTGGCCGAAGATGGCGTTCATCGAGCACGACATCGAAGGCGACCCCACCAACTGGTGGGTCCCGAACGCGGCGGCGGTCGAAGCGATGCTGCGTTCGAGCGGCTTTCGCGTGCTGGCTCGGCCCGAGCGCGAGATCTACCTGTGCGAGCCGTCCGCCGGCGAGGACGTCTGGCCGCGCGGCCGGGGAGCCGCGGAGCTCCTGGCGGCAACCGGGCGGCCCTGGTCGCACCGCGCGCCGGACTGACGCCGGGCGGGGTGCGACGCGTGCTCGTCTATCGCGCATCGCGTGCGTCGTTCGAGCCGCCCGCCGCGCTCGACGCGCTGGCCGCCGCCCTCGGCCGGCTCGCCGGCAGCCCGCGCCTAACGACGCACGACGGCTGGGTCGACCTGCTCATCGACGCCGGCCAGCTCGAGGCCGGCGCCGCCGACGCCGTGTGCCCCGAGGCCGATGACGACCATCTCGTGCTCACGGCGCTGCGCGACGTGAGTGTCGGGTGCGCGCGGGGCGAGCGCGCGGCCTGGCACGGCGCCGGCGCCGGTGTGCTCCGCGCGACGGCCGCGCGGCTCGCGCGGGCGATCGCCGCGCTGCGCGCACTCCCCCTGCCCTCGTCGGCGTCGGCCGGCGTGCCGGAGGGCTACGCGTACTACGCGCTCTATCCGGAGAGCTACGGCGAGGCCGCGCGGCGGTTCTTTCACGCCGCGCGGCCGCACGAGATCACCTGCGTCGGCGTCCGAACCATCGGCACCAGCCTCGCCGCCGTGGTGGCGGCCGAGCTGCAGTCGCTCGGCTGCGACGTTCGCGGTTGGACCGTGCGGCCGCGCGGGCATCCGTTCGACCGGCGGGTGCGTCTCACGCCGGCCCTCGCCCACGCGATGTCCGAGCGGCGGCAGGGCTACGCGCTCGTCGTCGACGAGGGGCCGGGACTCAGTGGCTCGTCGTTCGCCGCCACGGCCGAGGCGCTCGTCGCCCTGGGCTTCCCCGCCGAGCGGGTCGTCCTGTTCCCGAGTTGGGAGCCCGACGGCTCGGCGCTGGTGAGCCAGCGCGCCCGCGTTAGGTGGGGGCGGCACGCGAAGTACGTGGTCGGCTTCGAGGAGCTGTGGTGGGCCACCGGCCGCCTGGCGCGGCTCGCCGGGGCACACCCCCTCGACTGCTCGGCCGGCAAGTGGCGGGACCATCTCATCCCCGACCCGCGGCATCACCCGGCGGTCCAGCCCCAGCACGAGCAGCGCAAGTATCTCACGGCCGCCGCGCCGTCGCCCGAACCGGCGCCGGTGCTCCTCAAGTTCGTGGGGCTCGGGCGGTACGGGCGGGCGCGGCTCGAGCGGTGCGAACGTCTGGCCGACGCCGGCTTCGCTCCGCGCCCGCTCGGACTCGCCGAAGGATTCCTGCGCAGCGAGTTCGTGGCCGGCAGCCCGCTCCGCGAGGGACGGGCCGGCCGAGCACTCATCGCACGGGTCGCCGACTATCTCGCCTTCGTCCGCCGGTCGTTCGCCACCGGACGGAGCGCATCGTTCGACGCGATCGCGGAGATGATCGACGCGAACGTCGCCGAGGGGCTCGGCGACGACTGGCGCGCGCGGTCGTCCGCGCTCGGCCGCTGGCGGGGGACCGTCGAAGGGACCGAGGCGGTCGCCATCGACGGCCGGATGCTCGCCCACGAGTGGATCCGGTCCGGCCGCCGGTACCTCAAGACCGATGGTCTCTCGCACCACGACGACCACTTCTGGCCGGGCTGTCAGGACGTCGCCTGGGACATCGCCGCGGCCATCATCGAGCTGCGCCTCGGTCCGGCCGAAGTGCGCGCGCTCCTGGAGCGGTACCGCGCGCAGTCGGGCGATGCCGGCGTGGCGGCCCGCCTCCCCTTCGCGCGCGTCGCGTACCTCGCCTCGCGGCTGGGCTACGTCACGCTGGCCGCGAGCGCCCTCGGCGGGTCGGCCGACGGGCGGCGGATGACGGCCGCCGCACGGCGCTACGCGGCGGGGCTTCGCCGCTGCCTAACGGGCATGGGCGACCGGCCGGTCGCGGCGCGGCTCTGAACAGCGTGTCGGCCCCCGTGATGCCGCCACGCCGTGCCGCAGCGTTAGGCGCCGGCGGTCTGCGTCGCGCCGCTCAGCAGCGCGATCGCTTCCCGGTAGCCGTGCAGCGTCCCCACGTCCACGTACGAGCGCCCGGCACGCACGCCGCACGCCCGGCCACCGCGGCCGAGGTAGGCGTTCACGAGCGTTCCCATGTACTCGTCGCGCCCGTCGCGCTCCTGCCACAGCTCGTGCAGGGCCTGGAACGTGTGCCCCGGCATCTTGAACGCGCCCCAGATCCATGATGACGCGGCGTGCGGCACTTTCACCTGGATCTCGCGCACCGCACCACCCTCGTCGGTCACCACGGCGTCGAACAGCTCGGGCCGGGCGACGGGGAACAGCAGGAACGAGAGCACGCCGTCGGGCAGCGCCTGGAGCGCGGTCTCCGGAAACCAGATGGTGTCGGGAAGTCCGACGATGACGTGGTCGTGCTCGCGGATGAGCGGCAGGGCACGGAACAGCGCATCGCACAGCCCGGCCGGCCGCGGTTGTACCACGTAGCACAGGTCCGCGGATGCGATGCGCCCGCCGCCGTAGTACTCGAGGATGTCGGACTTGCCGGGCGCGACGACGAAGCAGATGTGCGCCGCACCGCCGAGGACCATGCGCTCGATGAGGTACTCGCTCACGGCGCGCGGCCGTTCCACACCACTCTCGACGCGGCTCCCGACCGGCAGCAGTTCCTTCGAGAACGCGAGCGGCTGGATGCGACTGCCCGCGCCGGCCGCCGGAACGATCCCCCACGTGCTCACACCACCTCACGCGCTGCCGTGGGCGAACCGGCACTCGCGCTCGCGCGACCGTGCGCGCGCGCCTGCCGCTCGAGCAGCGCGACCATCCGGCGGGCGCGGTGGGTTGCCGTGTGTTCGTCGAACGCGCGTTCCCGCGCGCGCCGAGCGATTCGCGCCAGCTCGGCCGGGGTCGCCGCCAGCGCCTGCACCACATCGCTCGTCGTCGCCGCCACCAGAATCTCCTCACCGGGAGTGAAGAAATCGCCCAGGCCGTCCCACTGGTCGCTCACGATCGGGACCCCGCACGCCGCCGCCTCGAACAGGCGTCCGGACGGACACCACCCCATCTCGGCCATCGCGCCGCGCGTCACGTTCATCGTCAGCGGTGACGAACAGTAGAAGGCCGCGTGGCGCGAGGGCTCCACGTGCCACACGAAATGGATGTTCGACGTCCACGGAAACTCGCCGGGATACTGCGCGCCGCCGATCAGAAATCGCTTCTCCGGAAGTCGGCGTGCCGCATCGATGAAGAGTCGCTCGAGCGTCACCTGCCGGTCGGCGGCATAGGTACCCAGATACGAGAGGTCGGCCCGATACTCCGCCGCCGGCGCCGCCGGCCGGTGCAGCAGCGGATCGACGCTCCCGTACAGCGGCTCCGCCCATCGCGCGCCGAGTCGATCGCGCAGCTCCGCGAGCGCGCCGCCGCCGGTGTAGCTGAGCACGAGATCGAAGTCGCGGAGGAGGCGCGGCCCGATGTACGGCACGCTCTCCCCGTCGCGCAACCGCGCGAGCGTCACCGGCGTGTCGAGGTCGTAGAAGACGCGCGTCCCCACCGGGGAGCTCACGACGAGTTCGGTCGCCGCGATGCCATCCACGCAATACGACGTGACCAACCCGACATCGGCGTCGGCCAGCGCGAGGCGCGCCGCGCCTTCGACCTGCGCCCAATCCGCGTAGAGTCGAATCGCACAGCCGGGGATGTTCGTGAGGTCGCGATGTGCCGCGTAGTACGGCACATCGCGCTCGAAGAACGTGACCTGATGTCCCATGCCGCCGAGCGCGCGACAGAGTCCGCGCCACAGGGTCGCGTGGCCGTTCCCCCAGGCCGAGGTGATGGAGAGACCGAAGACGACGATTCGCATGTGTGCGTGCGCGGCGGGCGCGTGCCGCAACGCATGCAAGATGCGCGCGCTCATTGGTTGGGACCCCGAGATATCGCCTCGCCGTGCGAGCGGGCCACGTCACCCGGAGCCGGCATGCTCCTCGCGGAATCGATCGCGAGCGTTCATCGACCAGCTCGGTGCCACCATCGATGCGGGAACGTCCGTGCTCGAAGCGATCAAGATCTGGAACGAGCCAAACAATCTTTCCCACTGGGACTTCCAGATGGATCCCGAGTGGCGGGAGTTCGCGACGATGACGCGATTGGCCGCCGCTCGCATTCGCGACGCCGACGACACGCTCGCCATCGTGCTCGGTGGCATGTCGCCGATCGATCCGGCGTTCGTGCGGCTGCTGCGCGGGCATGGTGTGCTCGAGGTCGTCGACGTCGTCGCCGTGCACGGCTTCCCGCTCGACTGGAATCACTGGAGGATCGACGACTGGCCGCAGAAGATCGCCGACATCGAGGCGGAAACCGATCGGCGCGTCTGGGTCACCGAGGTCGGCGCGTCGAGCTTCGGCGCCGACGAGGTGCAGGCGTTCGGGCTGCGCCGTACGACCGAGCTCCTCAAGGGGCGGGTCGAGCGTGTCTTCTGGTACAGCCTGCTCGACCTCCCGCCGACGTGGGAAGCGACGACGCGTCACAAGGAGAGCGAAGGCAGCTCCTACTATCGCCACTTCTACATGGGGCTCATCCGCGATGACGGCACGCCGAAGCCCGCCGTCGATTCCTTCGACCCCGCGCTCGGCATTTGCCAGTGGTTTCACTTCGAGGATCACCGGCTCGATCTCGCCGTCGAATGGTTGCGCCGGCTCGGCGTGACCAAGCTGCGAACGGGGCTGAGCTGGGCCGATCGCCACCGGCCGCAGGCACTGCACTGGTTCGATCGACAGATGGATGCGCTCGCCGAGTTCGATGTGACGCTCACGTTATGCTTCACGCCGCCGTCACGCGGGCGGCGCGACCACCACACGAGCCCGCCCGCGGATCCCACCGAGTTCGCCGACTTCGCGCAGGAGATGGTCGAGCGGTATGCCGGCCCCCGCAGGACCCGCGACCGTCCACGAAACGAGATGAGCCCTGATCCCGCGGCGGGCGACGCCCGGTGCCCGCTCGAGGTCTCATCGCGGTGACGCGATTCCTGCTCGTGCGCCACGCGGCGGTCGACCCCGTCGGCGTCGCGATCGCGGGGCGGGCGCCGGGCGTCCCGCTCAACGACGCCGGCCGCGAGCAGGCCTCGCGCATCGCGAGCGCCATGGCGGCGGTGACCGTCGGTGCCGTCTATACCAGCCCGCTCGAGCGGGCGCGGGAAACGGCCGAACCGATCGCCCGGGCGCACGGCCTGGACGCGCGGGTGAACGACGCCTTCACGGAGGTGGACTTCGGGGAGTGGACGGGCCAGTCGTTGCGAGCCCTCGGCGGCGACGAGCGGTGGCGGCGCTTCAACACCTTTCGGAGCGGTGAGCGCATCCCCGGCGGGGAGTTGATGGCGGAGGCGCAGCTCCGCGCGGTCCGTGGCCTCGAGCAGTTGCGCGGCGTTCACGGTGACGCAACGGTCGTCATCGTCAGCCACGCCGATGTGATCCGCGCCACCCTCGCCTACTACCTCGGCATGCCCATCGATCTCATGCAGCGGCTCGAGATCGCGCCGGCCTCGGTGAGCGCGCTCGCCCTCGATGACTGGTGCGTCACGGTGACGCATGTCAACGACGAGGCGTACGCCCGCTGACGCGCACGCCCCGGCAGCAGGAGCCGGCGGCCGCCGCACCCGGCCGGCCGCCCCGGTGGTTACCAACCCGGGGGCCTGTTCGTCTGAGCTCTGTATGACCTCCCTCGTGATCCACGACGCGGGGGGAGGGACCGTCACTGGTCCCTCCCCCCGCGTCGTGTTTCGCGGCGCGTGAGCTCCGGCGCGGCGCCGCGTTAGGCGCTGCGACCGGCGGTGGGCCGCGGCGCGAATGCCGCGGACGCCAGTCGGCGTGCGTGGTCGCGCACGTCGGCCGGCCACGCCCCGGTCAGTTCGTCGAACCGCGCCTGGTTGCCGGCGAACAGGGCTCGCGTCGCCTCCTCGAACCCGGCCGCGTCGCCGGCCATCGCCGACATGAACCGGTAGGCCGCTTCCTGCGCCTCCCGCACCCGGCCCCGCCCGGCGTGCGTGCGCCGCGCCTCGTCGACGAGCCGGCGCACCGCGGCCGATGCCCCGCCCGGCTGTACGTTGAGCCAATCCCAGTGGCGTGGCAGCAGCGTGACCTCCCGCGACACGACGCCCAGCTTCGGGCGGCCACGACCCCGGGGCGGTCCGCCCTCGCGCCCCTCCGTTGGACCACGCTCGCGCGGCGAGTCTGACGAGCCCGACGAAAGCCGAGCCGCGACGTCGGCGCCGGTACCGCGAAAATCGACGTCGATGACCCGGCTCGTCGCGTCGTCGAAGATGAGCACGGGCGCCTGTTCGCCGCCCTCGATCATCTCCTTCGCCGTCAGAGCGACCTCCGTCAGTGTCCCGGACGCAATTCGCCTCGAACCGGCGAACGCCGTATAGCTTGCCTCATCTGCTTGATGCATTGGTAGTTACCCTGTCTGGCCGTGAGTCGCTGGACCGGTATTCTACCCGGGCAGAATAGCGCTGTCAATATTACCCGGGAAAAAATCTTCCGGGCTTCTCGCTGCGGAGACGGCGCGGCTCGCCGCGGCCCGAGGAGCTCGCGGGCCGACCGAACCCCCTCGCCCGCCGGCATGGCGGCGCGTGTGTTGACTGCCGGGCAATGGCGCGGAGCCGCGGACGCCCCCATGATTTTCGATGCCGGGCCGTTCCGACACGCGCCCCCCGGAGGTCGGATGATCTGGAACAAGGAAGTCGAGACGCTCCCCCGGCCGAAGCTGCGCGACCTGCAACTCGATCGGTTGCGCTGGAGCGTTCGCTGGGCGTACGACCGCGTCGCGTTTCATCGACATCGCCTCGACGGCGCCGGCGTCTCCCCCGACGACATCCGATCGCTCGACGACCTGCGCCGCCTGCCCTTCATGGTGAAGGCCGATCTCCGCGAGCACTACCCCACGGGCCTCTTCGCCGTCCCGCGGTCCGAGGTCGTGCGCATCCACGCCTCGAGCGGCACGAAGGGCAAGCCGACCATCGTCGGCTACACGCGCGACGACATCGCCATCTGGGCCGAGGTGTGCGCGCGGTCGCTCGCGTGCGGCGGCGCGCACCCGGCGAGCGTCGTGCACGTCGCGTACGGCTACGGCCTGTTCACCGGCGGGCTGGGACTGCACTACGGGGCCGAGCGCCTCGGTGCGCTCACCGTTCCCGCGTCAGGCGGCAACACCCCGCGCCAGCTCACGCTCATGCAGGACCTCGGCGCGACGGTGCTCTGTTGTACGCCGAGCTACGCGCTCAACATCGCGGAGACCATGCGCGAGCGCGGAATCGATCGCGCGTCACTCGCACTGGAGGTCGGCGTGTTCGGCGCCGAGCCGTGGACCGTGGGCATGCGCGAGGAGATCGAGCGCGCGCTGGGGCTTCAGGCGCTGGACATCTATGGATTGAGCGAGGTGATGGGGCCCGGGGTGTCGATGGAATCGGCGGAGGACCGGGACGGGCTGTTCATCTGGGAGGACCACTTCCTCCCGGAAGTCATCGACCCGCGGAGCGGCGAGGTGCTGCCTTACGGCGAGGAGGGGGAGCTCGTGTTCACCTCGCTCACGAAGCGCGCGTTCCCCGTACTGCGCTATCGCACCGGCGACCTGTGCGCGTTGTTCGCCGAGCCGGGGAGGAGTGGGCGCACGATGGCGCGCATGACGAAGGTGAAGGGGCGCACCGACGACATGCTGATCGTGCGCGGCGTGAACGTGTTCCCGAGCGAGATCGAGCGCGTGGTGCTCGAGCAGCGCGAGCTCGCGCCGCACTACCAGATCGTGCTCGGGCGCGACGGCGCGCTCGACCGCCTCGCCGTCCGCGTGGAGCTGGCGGTCACCGTGTGGGATACGCTCGGCGCCACCACCGAGTGCGACGACGCGCGCCGCATCGCGGGGCGGCTGCGGGCGGAGCTCGCGAACGTGCTCGCGCTCGCGGCCGAGGTCGAGTTGGGGGCCCCGGGCACCGTGCCGCGGAGCGAGGGCAAGGCGGTGCGGGTGGTGGACCGGCGGTAGGGCGCGCCGAGCACCCGCCGGGCCACGCGCCGGCCGCGACGCGTCTCGCGCGTTAGGCGTCCACGTACGCCCGCAGGAGGCCCACCTCGTAGAGCAACGGGGTGTCGACCGTGGTGGACAGGGCCGGCTCGGCGCTCGAGCGCTCCGCGACCCGGTCCCAGTACTGGTCCACCGCGTCGAGGATCGCCATGAGCGCGCCGGCGGAGAGCCGCCGCAGCCCCTCCAGCAGCAGGTCGGTGTCGCACGCCTCGGGCACGAACGCCTTGCGGTTCTCCCGAACCCGCTGCTCGACCTCCGCCCAGAGGAATCGGTACGACATGGCGTCGAGGTCGTGGCCGCGGAGCGCCATGACGACGCAGTGCGCTTCCTCGGGCGTCAGCTTCACGTGCCGCAGGCTGTCGCGCAGGACGCGGTAGTAGCGGTGCAGGTCGCGCCGGACCACGCTGCCCAGCGCCCGCCCGTCGGGCCGCCGCCGCAGGACATCGGGCTCGAGGTCGCCGAGCCGGAACGTCACTGGCGCCTTCGTGCTCGAGGCCTGTCCGTCGGAGCTGCCCGCTGTCGTCGTCATCGCCGCGCGCGTTGTGAGTGGAGCCAGCCTCCTGCCCGCCGTCGTACGTCCGTGCACGAATGTATACCCCACGGCTGCGCTCGCAATCTTTCGGCCACGAAGCGGCGTGGCAACCCCCCGGCAGCCCCGCGCGCATGCCGGCACGTAGTGCACGCGGCGGCCGACGCCAGTCTCGGGGACGTGCGACCCGAACGGGTACGCGCTCGGGTCGACCCATGCCGGATGAGCCAATGGCTTACTCGACGCAGCAGGAGTCATACGACCGCACGTCCAGTCGTCGAAGCATACGGCAGCGGCCCGGCGGTGGCGCGCGGGTCGGTCACCACGCAGCCGGGTGTTCGGCACGCCAGGCGTCATCACGCGTCGGAGCCAGCGCGTGTAGCGCCCGCAGCGCTCAGCCCCGCATGGGGGCTCGTTAGGCTCGATGGACGATCGTTAGGCTCGCCGAGTCCGCGCGGCACGACGGTCGTCGCCCGCGCACGGGCCAGCGTGACCCTGGCCGCGTGGCAGCCCGTCCTCGCGTCGGTGGCCGAGACGCGCGCTCGTAGCCCGGATGGCGTCGAACACGCCATGGGATCTGTGCGCGACTGTCCACGGAGCGGACGGGGCCGTTGACCTCTGACTGCGGCGCACGCGCCACGGCCGTCGAACCGCCGCATCGCGCCGACCGAGCTACCATTGACCAATCGGATGACACGGCATAGTGTTCATTATACGACTGGTCAATGTGCCGCGCTTCGGGTGCCTCCCGGCCAATCGTGCTAGATCGGACGACGCCTTTCGAGGAGAGGGCCATGAACGATCCCGTGAAACCGGCCGAGTCGGTACGATCGACGGAGCCCAGCAAGCTCACCGACCCCAGTCAACCGCCGAAGGGCGGGTTCGGCGCGTTCGCGGACGTGTACCGCGCGCGATGGGCCGCGAACCACCCACAGATGCAGCGGACGCTACCCGCCGTGGCCGCGCCTGAGCCCGCGTCGTCAGCCGACGCGAGCAGGACACGACCCGCCGCGACCGACGGGACGAGAGGGCGCCACCCGCGGCGATGGTCCTGACGGATCGCGCCGTTGCGCTCGACGGGCTGCACGCGCACTGCGGTGCGCTCGCCGAGCATGGGATGCAGCGGAACCAATGCGCCGCACACGAGGCCGAGTCGGATGGGCTGGCCGACAATCAGCGGACGATTGAGGGCCACACCGGCGGGCGTCGGGCCAATATCTCGTGGCGCTCCCGCATGCGCTGGCTCGACGACGGCGGGCGTTAGGGCGACCCGTCTCCGCCGTCTCCCGAATCATCCCTGACATCCGCGAACGCTCGGATCGAGCGCTTCCCCGCGCTCGACACGCGTGAGCACGCCCTCGAGCCATCAACCCACGCCGGGTGACCTGCTCGCCCGCACTGTCGCTCCCTCAGGCCGTGGCCTCGAGCCATTGGTCTTGTGCGAGCCGGTTCAGCATCTGGGCGGCAGTATCGAAGTGCTGGCGAACATCGAAGCCTTTGGGGTCGATGACGGCTTGGAGCGCGCACCCGTGGATGAGGCTCACAGCGACGCCCGCAACACCATCGGCCGTCAGCGGCGGCGCTGCCGTCGCCTGCGGCCCGCGACGCACGGAAGACTGGCGTTCAGCATTCACGACCGCTTCGGCCACTATGCCGAAGGCGGCGCGATACTCCTCGAGCGCGACACGAATCTTCTGACGGATCGTGGCGTTTCGAACTCCGATCGTCCAGTAGTCGAGAAAGAGGCGGAAGTGCCGAGGGTCGGCGGAGAGCCGGTCCATCTCTGCACGGAGCAGCGCATGGAGCCGCTCCGATGGCCGAGTGATCTGTCCCACTCCGTCGGGCACGCGGAGCACTGCGGTCGCATACAGTACGCGATCGAGAAGACTGGCCACGAGCTCGTGCTTCCGCTTGAAGTGGAACAGCACCGTACCGTGACTCACATCCGCCCGCGCGGCGACCGCCCGCAGCGTCAGGGCCTCGAGGCCCTGACGCGCCGCCACGTCGTACGCGGCACGCAGGATGTCCTCGCGCCGCGTCTCTTCCGGAACCTTCCGTCCGACCATTGTCGATCCTCCGATGTCGAAGCGAGCGGCCTAGTACATCCCGCCCATGCCGCCACCGGCGGCGGCACCGGCTGACTGCTTGTCTTCCTTCTTCTCGACGATCGTCGCCTCGGTCGTGAGCAGCAGGCCCGCGATCGACGCGGCGTTCTGCAGCGCCGTGCGCGTCACCTTCGTCGGGTCGATGACGCCCGCCAGTACGAGGTCCTCGTACGTCTCGGTCAGCGCGTTGTAACCAAAGTTGGTCTCCTTGGAGCTCCGCACCTTCTCGACCACGATCGACCCTTCGCCGCCCGCATTCTGTGCGATCATCCGCATCGGCTCCTCGAGCGCCCGCCGCACGATGTCCACGCCGATCTGCTCGTCGCTGTCGTCGAGCTTGAGCCCCTTGAGCGCCCGCTGTGCACGAATGAATGCAACGCCGCCGCCGGGGACAATGCCCTCCTCGACCGCGGCGCGCGTGGCGTGCAGCGCGTCCTCGACGCGGGCCTTCTTCTCCTTCATCTCACTCTCGGTCGCGGCGCCGACGTTGATCACCGCCACGCCCCCGGCCAACTTCGCCAGGCGCTCCTGGAGCTTCTCCTTGTCGTAGTCCGACGTGCTCTTCTCGATCTGCGCGCGGATCTCCTTGATGCGACCCTGGATCTTGTCGGTCTCGCCGGCGCCGTCGATGATCGTCGTGTTGTCCTTGTCGACCACGATCCGCTTCGCGCGACCAAGGTCGCTGACGACGGCGTTCTCGAGCTTGAAGCCCACCTCTTCCGAAATGACCTTGCCGTTGGTTACGGTCGCGATGTCTTCGAGCATGGCCTTGCGGCGGTCGCCGAAGCCCGGCGCCTTCACCGCGCAGACGCGGAGCGTGCCGCGCAGCTTGTTGACCACGAGCGTGGCCAGCGCCTCGCCCTCGACGTCCTCGGCGATGATGAGCA
>Ga0255338_1000483_pt1 | contig 125182 bp, 106 predicted proteins | sample MeOH1_35cm_T4_19_FD_203715 | JGI IMG/M metagenome (GOLD analysis project Ga0255338, IMG submission 203715) | Sandy soil microbial communities from University of British Columbia, Vancouver, Canada - MeOH1_35cm_T4_195 | ecosystem: Engineered > Artificial ecosystem > Sand microcosm >... | reverse complement strand
CGTGATGCCCACGATTTTGGGCAAAAACCGTTGAGTGGGTACGGCCGCAAACGATAGAATCCGACTCTTTGGTTGGACTCATATGATCAGCGTAGCCGCTATCCGGATGCAGCAGTTCGGCGTGCAATTCTATCAGGCGTCTTTGACGGCCAGCGATATCGACAAGCTGGTCCGCTTCGAAGTCCTCAGTTACCAGGACCAGGGGCAGGCGGGCTTGCGCGGCAAGAAGAAGGGTCCGCAAACCAAGATCAACTGGGACCTGCTCGAGCGCCGCATCGCGTCGAATGAGAAGGCGTATCAGCGCCAGATCATCCGCAAGAAGATCGACGAGCTGGTGCAGTACTACGAGCAGTGCCGGCAGGCGCGCGACCTGCCGTCGATTCCCGGCGCCGTGATCATCTCGTGCGACGAGAAGCTCAGCTTCGAGCCGGTGGAGAGCGGGTCGTGGGTCGGCCGCCTCAAGGTGCCGGAGCGCGAAGGCATCCTCCGCGCCATCGACGGCCAGCATCGCCTGTTGGCGCTGCACGCCGACATCGATCGCTTCGGCGATGAGCCGTTCACCGTGCCCGCGATCATTTTCGATCGCGTTCCCGAAGATCACATCGTCCAGATGTTCGTGACGATCAATGCCAAGCACACGCGCTTGAACGCGTCGCACCTCGTGTCCCTCTCGGGACGCCAGCTGTATCGCGACGAATCGCTGGCCGCCGCGCACGACGTGGTGCGCGCCATCAACGATCGCGACGAATCGCCGCTGTTCGGTGAAATCAAGCTGCTCGGCGTCGGCAAGGGCCGCGTCGGCCAGGCGCCGCTCGCGCAGGAGCTCAAGAAGCTGTTCGCCGACGAAGCCGCCCTCGGCGGCGCGCGCAAGAGCGAACAGTTCCGCGAGGAATCGAAGAAGTTCTTCGTGAACTACTTCAAGCAGATCGCCAGCATCTTCGAATCCGCCTGGAACGGCCGCAAGTACAGCATCAAGTCGGCCACCGCGCTGCGCGCGTTCATTCGCGTGGCGCCGGACGTGATCCAGAAGATCGATCAGCACCACGCCGACCGCACCGACTTCCGCGCCATCGGCCGCGTCATCTCGCCGTGGGGCCGCCGCATCGGCGCGCTTCGCTTCGAGACCGACGGTGCCTGGAAGCGCCAGGGCACCACGGTCGACAACCTCACCAAGGAACTGCGGCTGGCGTTGCAGTATCCCGAGGGCGCCGCCGGATAAATTTGTGATCGCGGCGATCAGAATCGTATGCGCCGTGCAAGAAGCGCATTGAGCGATCGCTGAAATCCGGCGAAATCCTGCCGAACTCTCGCGGCACGGACTTTGGATTATGGGTCCGCGTCGCCAGTCTGTTTACTGTGGCACTAGTGCTGCAGTAGCTGGGGGGAGCCAGGTTGGCGGCAACTTTTGGGCGGCGTTCCTTCGGGAGCGCCGCCCTTAGTCATTTTTGTAAGTCCTGTCCCAGTTCGATTCATCACCCGCCCGGGTGATTCCCGAAATCCAGGCCTGATTCTTGACATTTTTGTCGGCACTGTCCTTGTAGTGTCTTGTTGGCAGTTAGAGTCTGGGTTATTGACCAACGGCGCCCACGACCCTACGATGAGGCACCCCATGGGACGGACCAACACACCACTGCCAGCTGCCATCGGACGATTCCAGATCCAGGAGGTCCTTGGCCGGGGTGGCATGGGCGAGGTTTACAAGGCCTTCGATCCCACCTTGCAGCGAACCGTCGCGGTGAAGACGGTGCGGCCCGACATCGATCGTCCCGAATATCTCGATCGCATGATGCGCGAGGCGCAGGCCTGCGCGCGTCTCTCGCATCCCAACATCGTGACGGTCTTCGAGGCCGGGCAGGCCGAAGGCGTGGTCTACATCGCGATGGAGTACTTGCAGGGCAAGAACCTCGCCGACGTGCTGGACGCGCGGTCGTTGTCGTTCGAGGAGAAGATCGGCATCCTCGCCAAGGTCCTCGAAGCGCTGCACCACGCGCACGGCCTCGACGTCGTGCATCGCGACATCAAGCCCAGCAACATTCACCTCGGCTCCGACGGATCGATCAAGCTGATGGACTTCGGCCTGGCGCGGGTGCTGGTCGCCGACACGCTGACCGCCTCAGGCAACGTGCTCGGCACGCCGCACTACGCGTCGCCGGAGCAGTTGAAGGGCGAGCAGATCGATCGCCGCACCGACATCTATTCAACCGGCGTCATGGCCTACGAGATGCTGGCCGGGCGCCGGCCGTTCGAGCCCGACAACGAAAGCATCTCGTCGGTGATCCTGAAAGTCATCCAGCAACCCGCCGAGCCCATGAACACCGACATGAGCCGGATGCTGCCGGAGATCGAATCGATCGTGTCGCGCGCGATGGCGAAATTGCCCGCCGAGCGATTCCAGTCTGCCGAGGACATGCGCCTCGCCCTGGTGAATTTCCTCGATCAGTCGAGGGCGCGCATCTCGGCGATCGAATCGAAAGATGGATCGACCGTCGTGGTCACGCCGCGTTCGACGCTGACCTCCGGCACGCCGACCGCGCTCCCGGCCTCGGCCTCGTCATCGCAAGCGGCCTCGATGCGCAGATGGTGGGCGGGTGCGGCGGCCGCCGCCGTCGTCATCGCCGGGTTGCTGGTCGCCGCTCCGTCCTGGCGGATGGCGACACCGCCTGCCGCCCCGGCGACCGAAGCCGCGCCGCCCGCCCCAACGGGCGCCGCACCGGCTCTCACCACGCCGGCGAGCACGCCAACGGCGACGTCACCGGCACCCGCAGCAATTGTCGCGAAGGCTGCGACCACGCCTCCGGCGCCGGCTGCACCGGTGAAGCCGGTTGAAACCGCCGCCGCACCGGCGCGCGATCTCGGCGCCAAGGAAATGTTTGCCTCGGCCGATGCCGCGAACATCGCGCCCGGCCTTCGCTTCCGCATGATCCAGGCCGGCCTCAACGATGCGCCGATGGACGTCGATCCCGCGAAGGACTTCCACACCGGCGATCGCATCCGCTTCGCGTTCGAATCCAACATCGACGGCTACCTGTATGTCGCGCAGCAAGGCACCAGCGGCAACTGGACGGTGCTGTTTCCGAATCCGCAAATCAACGGCGGCCGCAACACCGTCAAGCGCTTCTCTGAATATGAAGTGCCGCAGGGTGACTGGTTCCAGATGGCGGGCGATCCGGGGATCGAACACGTGTTCGTGTTCCTGAGCCGCGAGCCCTTGACGAGCCTGCCTGGCTTTGAGCAGCCGGTGAAGTCGTTCCAGCCGGGATCGGGTGCGCTGATCGCCGAGTTGCGGGGCAGTATTCAGTCGCGCGATCTCGTGTTCCAGAAGGATGCGTCGAGCGCGGGCAAGGCGCAGCAGGCGACCTACGTCGTCAACAAGGCCGAAGTCGGCAAGGCGGTAACGGCCAGCTTCAACCTGACGCATAAGTAGCCATGCGCCGCCTGGTCCTCATCGTCTCGCTGATCGTGCTTCCGGCCCTGCTGTCGGCGCAGGCGCCCTTCGACTCCGCTCAGGGCAAGCCCTTCGACTCCGCTCAGGGCAAGCAGCAGCCGCGCGACCTCGTGCTCGCGCCGAAGACCAAGCCGCTCGAGACGCAGACCGCGGTGCCGCGCGGCTACGCGCTGGTCGTCGGCATTGCGAACTACCAGAATCTCGATGCCTCGAAGCAGTTGCGCTATCCGGAAAGCGATGCGGATTCGTTTTATCGCGTCCTGATCAGCCACGTCGGCGGCGCCTTTCCCGCCGAGAACGTGCACTTCCTCAAGGGACCGCAGGCGACGCTCGCGAACATCAAGCACGAGCTCGAGGAGTGGCTGCCGTCCGTGGCACAGCCGGCGGATCGCGTCGTGGTGTATTTCGCCGGGCACGGTTTCGTGCAGAACGGCCGCGGCTACCTGGCGCCGTACGACGTGCAGCCGGAGAATCTCGATGCCAGCGCGTATCCGATGTCGACCCTCGGCGACGTGCTCGCCAACAAGGTCGGCGCCGGATGGAAGGTGTTGCTCACCGACGCGTGTCACTCGGGCAAGGTCAACGCCGAGACGACCAACGAAGCGCTCGAAGAACAGTTCAAGTCGCTGCCGGCGAGTTTCCTGACCTTGACCGCGACCACCGAGCGCGAGCAGAGCTTCGAGGATCCGCAGCTGGCCACCGGCTTCGGGTTCTTCACGTATTACCTCGTCCAGGCGTTCAACGGCTATGCCGACAACGATCCGTGCGACGGCCGCATCACCGCGGACGAACTGATCGAGTACGTCCGCTCGAACGTCCGCCGCTACGCGCGCGAACGCCAGTTGTCGCAAACCCCGACGGCGCGCGGCGACTACGAACCGGAAATGCTGCTGGGGGTGGCGGCCTCCTGCCTGAGTGACGGCACCGCCGACAAGGCGGCCTCGATGCTCGGCACCGCCGTGATCGAGTCGAACATGGACGACGTGGATCTCTATGTCGACGGGAAGTTGATCGGGCGGCTGTCGAAGAACAAGCCGTTGACGTTGCCGAGCCTGCCGAGCGGCTTGCACGAGTTCCGTGGCGAGCATGAAGGTTACGAGCCGGAACGCAAGGAAGTGATGATCGCGCCGGGCCAGGAAGTGGCGGTCAGCATGCGCATCCGCTACGTCCGGAAGGTCAAGAAACCCGCCGAGGATCTCAACGCCGAAGGCGAGAAGCTGCTGTTCACGCGCCGTTCGTCGATGAGCCTGATGAATCTGGTTCCGGTTGAACGGCGCCAGAGCGAAGCGGATCTGAAGAAGGCGGCCTCGCTATTCGAGAAGGCGCTCGCCCTCGACGCCACCTTCGCAATTCCGGCGTATCACCTCGGCCAGGTCAACCAGCTGCTGCTCAATTACGACGAATCGGTGGCGGCCTTTCGCCGCGCCATTGCCATCGACCAGACGCACGTCGATGCGCGCATCGAATGCGCGGCGGTGCTGATCGAGCAGGGCGACCCCGACGAGGCGATTCGCGAGCTGATCGAAGCGCAGCGCCTCGAGGCCGACAACGACGTGGCGTATTCGATGATGGCGCGCGCCTACTGGGACAAGGGCGCGTGGCGGCGATCGGTCGAGAGCGCCGACCAGGCGATCGCGCTCAAGCCCTCGAATGCCCAGGCGCACCTGTGGCGCGCGGATGCGCTTCGCCATCTCGCGGCGGAAAGCCGCGACAGCCTGGCGCAACTTCACTACTACTCGGACGCGCGCGAGGGCTATCGCAGCTTCCTCGACCTGACGAATTTTTCGACCGGGCTCGGCGCCAAGCTGGCGTTTCACTTCATCGGCATGGGTATCGGCAGCCGCAAGCACGCCGATCGGCAGGGCGCGTACGACAGCTTGCGCAGCGCCGGCTTTCTCGGGCTCTGCCTGTCGGAACAGAAGGTCGGCAACCCGCTGAAGGCGCGCGACTACTGCAAGCGCGCGCTCGGGCACGCCCCGAACGATCCGATCGCCTATTTCCTGCTGGGCAACGTCAACCGCGACTTGTTCAACGCCAAGCAGACCTGCAGCTACCTGAAGGATGCGCGCTCGAGCTATGCACGGATGCTCGAGCTCAATCCGCATCTCGACGAATCCCGTAATGCCAGGAATTATGTCGGCCAGATCGACGGCCTGTTACCGCAAGTGAAGTGTGGAGCGTGATGCTGCAGATTCTGTCTCTCGCGTGGGTGCTGGCCGGAGCTCCACAGGCGGCGCCCCCGGCGCTGCGGGTCGTCGTCATCGAAGGTGAAGACGCCGTCAACATCATCCAGCAGAAGACCGCGGTGCGTCCGGTCGTCGAGGTGCGCGATCGTAACAACTTGCCCGTGCCCGGGGCGCTGGTGACGTTTTCCATCGGCGGGCCGGCGGCATCGTTCGGCGGCGCCTCAACGCTGACGGTCGCGACCAATGCGGCGGGGCAGGCCGTGGTCGGCAGCATCACGCCGAACATCGCCGGCGCGTTCCAGATTCAAGTGTCGGCGGCCTTTCAAGGGCAGATCGCGACGGCGACGATCGCGCAGACCAACGTACTTACCGCGGCACAAGCTGCCGCGGCTGCGGGGGCCTCGGGTGCATCAGGTGCATCAGGTGCATCGGGTGCGCCAGGTGCGAGTGCCGGTGCCGGTGGTGCGGCAGGCGGTGGCGGATTGTCAGTGACCACGATCGCGGTCGCAGGAGCCGCCGTTGCGGGTGGTGCGGTGGCCGCGGTGGAACTGAAAGACAAGATCGGCGGAGAGGGCGGCGAGAGATACACCGGTACTTTTAGCGGCACGATTAGCGGTGTCGTCAGTGGCGGTAGGAATTGCACCTATACCCGGACAATCACCGGCGCGACCGCGAAACTTGGACTGCGCGAGCATAGCGACTCCGTCGTTCGAGGCAAGTTCGAATACGAGGGGACGTCGTCGTTGTCGGCCACCACGTGTCCAGGCGGGGTGCCGGATGCACCGCAGTTCATCGGCTCGGTTGACGAACTCACCGGATCGCCGTCGTCATTCAGCGGCCGTCAGGTGTATCCGGCGCCGGTGTTCGTCGGCGGGAATGGCGAACGGGTCACCGGCGAACACGTCTACACGTTCCAGGGATCCATCAACGGCAACACCATCACCGGCGTCTTCAAGTACGAAGAGTCCAATCAATCGACGATTCTTCCCGCCGGCGAGAGGCAGGCTGGCGTCGGCACCTTCACCATCACCTTCCAAAAGCAGTAATCCATGCGACTGATAGTGACCATGTTGCTGCTGGCGATCGCGCAGCAGGCACCCGCGCTCCGCGTCGTCGTGATCGAAGGCGAAGACGCGGTCAACATCATCCAGCAGAAGACGGCGGTGCGCCCGGTCGTGGAAGTCCGCGATCGCAATAACCTGCCGGTGCCCGGAGCGCTGGTGACGTTTTCGATTGGCGGGCAAGCCGCGTCGTTTGGCGGCGCATCGACATTGACCGTTGCCACCAACGCCGCGGGCCAGGCTGCGGTCAGCGGCCTGATGCCATCCGCCGCCGGTGCATTTCAAATTCAGGTATCGGCCGCGTTTCAGGGCCAGGTCGCCACCGCAACAATCGCGCAGACCAATGTACTGACGGCGGCTCAAGCCGCCGCCGCGGGTGCCAGTGGGGCCTCAGGTGCCTCGGGTGCCGGGGGTGGTGCCGGTGGGGGTGCCTCGGGTGCTGGTGCCGGGGGTGCTGCCGGCGGAGGCGGATTATCGGCCACGACTCTCGCCGTGGCAGGCGCCGCGGTCGCCGGAAGTGCCGTGGCCGCGACGCAGGTTCTTGGCAAGAGCGAGGAAGAAGGCAAGGCGGCCTACACCGGCAGCTTCAGCGGCACGATCACGAGCGTGACAACCAGCCGGAATTTTCCGGCCAACACCTGCACCATTACGCGATCGGTGACCGGCACGGCGACTCTCAAACTCGACGTCAGCACCGCGAGCTCAGTTAGCGGACAGATCGAGGTGACGGGAAACGATTCGGTGGTGGCACAGACCTGCAACGGTCCGACAGTGCAGAACGGCGGCTTCGCGGGTAAGGCAACGGTAAGCGGATCGCCATCGTCGATGAGCGGCAGCGAGGTCCGCACCGACACGCAGACCATGCCGACCGGGGAGACGATCACTTCGAACGGCACCTTCTCCTTCCAGGGCTCGTTGAGCGGAAACACCATTACTGGAACGATCAAGCACGACGAGAAGAGCGTTTCGACCGGCGGCAGCGGCGGCGCCGTCGATGAAGCCGCTTCCGGCACCTTCCCGATCACCCTGAATAAGTCCTAGATTCTCCGGGGACATTGCCCTGAATAGGGCATGACCCAGCTCGGCTGAATCGCTATGATCCGGGTCGCTCAGCCGCCGTGCGGTTTGCGGCGCGCTGCTCCCCCAGAGGTCGTCATGCGAATCCGTTTGGTGTCTCTCGTCGCCATCGCGTTGCTCATCTGCGGCACGGCGCACGCGCAAGACAGCGCGAACGCGAGCCCCGCACTCAAGATCGCCGTTCTCTCCGGTGAAGACGCGGTCAACATCATTCAGCAAAAAACCGCGGTGGCGCCCGTGATCGAAGTGCGCGATCGCAACAACCTGCCGATACCGGGCGTCGCGGTGACGTTCTCGGTGAGCGGACAGGGTGCGTCGTTTGCGGGTGGCGTGCAGTCGCTCACCGTCGTGACGAATGCCACGGGTCAAGCGGCCGCGGCCGGCCTGACGCCGACGGCAACGGGCGCGATCAATATTTCCGCCACCGCGACATTTCAGGGACAGACCGCGATCGCCACGATCGCGCAATCGAACGTCCTGACGGCGGCGGAAGCGGTGAGCACCACCGCGGGCGCGACCGGTGGCGCGGGTTCGACGACGGGCGGCACCACTGGCGCGGCGGGAGGCGGTATCGGCGGCTTGTCGGGCGCCACGCTTGGCATCATCGGCGGCGTCGCCGGCGCCGGAGGACTCGTTGCGGTCAAGGCCGCCGGTGGCGGCGATTCACCAACCACGACTTCGTCAGCGCCCACCACGACTCCGAGTGCGCCGACCACCAGTTCCACGCCAACGGCGAGCGCTCCTGCGCCCACGCCTACACCGGCTCCCACGCCGTCGCCGACCAGTGCGTCCTTCAGCGGTCCGATGGATGGGACGATGAATGGCACGAGCACCGTCTCGATCCTGGGCGATGCCGCAACATCGTGCACCTTCGCGCTGCGGCAGACCGGCACGGTGGCCCTTCGGACGCAGACGGCGTCGAGCGGCACCATTACCGGCACCCTCGAGATCAACGGACGCCAGGTGGTGACCTCGTCGAACTGCCAGTTCGTGTCCGGCATCCTGGCGGACGAGCCAATCGCCTACACGGCGCCGGTTGAGGGATCCGGCGGCACCGTGCGGTTCTCACAGGAGTTTAGGGATAGTGGCTCCGTGGCCGGTGGCTCGTATACTTCCATTTCCACCATAAGCTTCACGGGGACCGTGTCGGGCGGAGGGGTGAGCGGCACCCTGACGTACAACTCGTCGGCCGACGTGCGCGGCGATGGATTCACCAGCCGCGCGACGTGGGTCGGCACCATCCCGGTGACTTTGCGATGAGGAGCAGGCGTTCATGGCACGAGGGTTTACGGTTGCTGCCGGGCTGATCGGCATTCTGGTCTCGACAGGTCCGGCGGCCGCGCAGTCGCCGCCGCCGAAGCTGTCGCTGCCGGATGCGGTGACCGAGGCCCTCTCGCATAACGAGCGCATCGTCAATCAGTCCGATTCGATCGCGCAGGCCGATCTCGGACTGCGGCTCGCGCGCAATACGTTCAAGCCGAAGGTGACGCCGAACATCTTCGGATCGTTCGGCCGCACCGACGTTAGCAGCCAGACGTATCGCGTCGACGTGTCGCAAAAGCTTGTCACCGGCACCGAACTGCGGCTGTCGACCGGCACGGCTTCCGCGCAGATTCCCGGGCAGCTCGGCGACGCCACCACCGATCTGCTGTTTTATAACGCCGACACCACGCTGACCCTGTCGCAACCGTTGCTCCGCGGATTCGGTCCCGCGGTCGCGAGGCGATCGCTGACCTCAGCCGAGCTGCGGCGTGAAGATGCGACGCGGCTACAGTCCCTCTCGGAACAGCAAGTCGCCGTCGATGTGGCGGCCGCCTACTATCGCGTCGTGTCGCAGCAGGCGCTGGTGGAAGTCGCGCAGCAGAGTTTGTTGCGCGCGCGCCGCTTGCGCGAGGCGTCCGAGGCCAAGCTCGACGCCGGTCTGGTGTCGCAGCTCGATGCATTGCGATCGCAGCAACTGGTGTCGCAGGCGGAGATGCAGCTGTTCGACACGCAGTCGGCGATCGAGGATGCGCGCGATCAGTTGACGTTCCTCATGGGCCGCCGCGCGACCGGGCCGTTTGTCGTCGACGTGGCGATTCCCCGGCCCGCCGCCGATCCGATCGATGTGGCCTCCGCTACCGCGCTGGCGGTGGCGAATCGCATGGATCTGCAAAGCCGGCGGGCGGCCAGCGCCGATGCGGACAACCAGATTCGTTTCTCCCGCAATCAATTGCTGCCGCAGGTCGACGTGAACTTTGCGTTCACCAGGCGCGAGACCGCGCCGAGTTTCCGCGAGAGCTTCGGGCTCGAGGGGTATCGGTTCGCGACCTTCTTCACGATCGCCATGCCGGTCGACCGCACCGCGCAACAGGTCGAATATCAATCGGCGTTGATCGATCGCGAACGGCGCCGGCGCGAAACCGAGACGCTCGAACGGCAGATCTCCGACAACGTGAAGCAGGTGGTGCGCGAGCGCGACCGGTTGATCCGCGGGCTCGCCGCCGCGGAAAACAGCGTCGAGTTGAGCCGGCGCGAGGTCGAAGTGGCGCAGCTCCGCTACGAGAACGGCCTGTCGAACAATCTCGACGTCGTCACCGCGGAAGCGGGCCTGCTGCAGGCGGAAAGCCGGCGAATCCAAGCGCTGGCGGACTCGGCGGTGACCAGCCTGCGGCTGCGTGCAGTCCTCGGCATTTTCAATCCGCGAACCGACATGTCGGGCTCGACGAGCGTGTTCCCGTTATCGTCTAATCTGGCGAAGTGACTGTGCGCGACTGGACCCGATCGTTGAGGACGCCTCGCACCGCCATCGCGGTGGTGGTGGCGGTGTCGGCGATCACCGTGTTCGTCTACTGGGTCCGCGCCGGCGCGGATGATTCGATGGTCGCGACGGTGACGCGCGGCGAGCTGGTCGCCCGTCTGACCTCGAGCGGCACGCTCAAGCCGATCCAGTCGATCACCTATCGCTCGCCGATCCCGGGCCGCGACGTCGAGATTCGCGAACTGGCCGCCGAAGGATCACGGGTCAACGCCGGTGATCTGCTGGTCAAGCTCGATACCACCGATCTCGAGCTCGAACTGGCGCGCGTCAAACAGGAAGATCGCCAGGCGCAAATGGATCTACAGGTCGCCGAAGGCGAGATGGATGAAGCCGGCGCCGAGGTCAAGTCGGTAACCGAGGGTGAAGGCGCGCTGACCGTCGAGGAAGCGCGCTCGGTCCTGTTGCGCGCGCAGAAGAAGGCCGAGCGGCTCCGCCAGGAGTACGAGCATTTAAAGCCCTTGCTCGACAAGGGCTTCATCACGCGCGACGAGCTGGCGAAGACCGAAGATCAACTCGAAGAATCGGAGCAGGAGCTGATGCTGGCGCGCAAGCGCAGCGACGTGATCGTCGAGCTCTCGCACCCGCGCGAACAGAAGCGGGCGGCGCTGGCGCTGACACAGAAATCCGCGCAGCTCAGCCACGCGCGCACGCACGTCGTCGAAACCCAGCAGCGCCTCGACCTGTTGAACCGGCTGATCGACGGCTGCACGATGCGCGCGCGCGGCCCGGGCCTGGTGGTCTACGAAGAAAATCTCAGCGCCAATCCGCGGCGCAAGCTGCGCATCGGCGATCGCGTGTTTGCCACGCAGGGGATCGTGACGATTCCCGAAGTGAATCGCATGCTGGTCGAAGCGTCGGTCAGCGAGAGCGAAGTGCATCGCGTCCAGGCCGGCCAGCCCGCCGAGGTGCGCGTTGAGGCGTTCCCCGATCTCAAGCTCACCGGAAAAGTCACGCGCGTCGGCACACTCGCCAGCGCATCGGTGAACCGGCCGTTCGACGACAAGCGTTTTGATCTGATCATCACGCTGGATCCGACGACCGCCGAGCTGCGCCCGGAGATGACCATCCGCGCGGACGTGATTGTCGGCACGCGATCGAACGTGCTGCTGGTGCCGGTCACCGCCGTCTTCAACAACCAGGGCAGCCGCGTCGTCTACGTGACCGGCGCCACCGGCACCGAGATGCGGCAGGTCGATCTCGGCGAATCAAACGATCGCATGGTCGAGATCGTCGCCGGTGTCCGCGAAGGCGAGCGCGTATCGCTGACCGCTCCGCCCGCCACCGCGCCGCAAGCGCTTCCCCGCGGCAATGCGCTTCAGCCTCGCTGAACTCGGAGAGTTCCTGCGCATTGCGGTGGAGGCCCTCGGCCGCTATCGCCTGCGAACCGCGCTGAGCGTGCTCGGCGTGGTCCTCGGGGTCGCCGCCGTGATCGCGATGATGTCGGTCAGCGAGGGCGCGGCGCGCGAAGCGCTCGCGCAGGTGGATGCGCTCGGTCTCGACAACATCGTCGCGCAAAGCACCGGTGGCCTGAACGCGCATGGCACCATGAAGCGCAGCCTGCCGGCCTCCGACGCCGATCGCGCGCTGGCCCTGGTCCCGTCGGCATCAACGGCGGCGCCGCTGGTCTCGCGATACGTTCGCGTTGGCCGCGGCGACCAGGTCAATCCCACCCAGGTGCTGGCCGCACCGCCGGCCTTTCAAACCATTCTTCGATTGACGGCCGAGCGCGGGCGACTGCTGTCGGAGACGGACGCGGCCTCGTCGGCGCGCGTATGCGTGATTGGCGCCTTGCTCGCCCGCCAGCTGTTTGGCTATCGCGATCCGATCGGCGAATCGATTCGCATTGGCGAAGATCACTACACGGTGATCGGCGTGCTGCGCGAACACGGCGGTGATCCCCAGGCCGGGGCCCCCGCCACGCGCGGTGGGCGTGGTGGGGTGGAGGCCGGTACGACGATGGCGTGGCACAACGTCAACCGCGCGGTGCTCGCGCCGCTGTCGTCGATCACCGGCAGGACGATCGCGGTGTCGCCGAATCAGCCGGTCGAGGAGATCTGGGTGCAAGTGCGTGACGCCGAGCGATCCGTCGAACTCGGCGAAGTGTTGCGACGGATGCTGCTGCAGACGCGCGATGCGGACGAATTCCACATCGTCGTGCCGCGCGAGCTGCTGGCGCAACGCTATCGCACCCAGCGCACCTTCAGCGTCGTCGTCGGCAGCGTGGCCGCGCTGGCGTTGCTCGTGGGCGGCATCGGTATCATGAACATCATGCTGACCTCGGTCGTCGAACGCACCCGCGAGATCGGCGTCCGGCGGACGGCCGGCGCGAAGCGACGGGATGTGACGATGCAGTTCCTGATCGAGACGTTGTTGATGACGGTCGGCGGCGGCGTGGCGGGGATTGCGATCGGCGCCGTGGTCTCGATGGGCATCTCAGCGTACGCCGGCTGGTCCACGCACGTATCGATCACCGCCGTGCTGTTGGGGTTTGTCGTGTCGTTCCTGGTGGGCCTGGTGTTCGGGCTCTATCCCGCGATGAAGGCCGCCGCGCTGCAGCCGGTTGACGCGATGCGTTACGAATGAAGGCTCTTGACCGTGATGCCGGCCTTTTCCAAACCCGCTCGGACGGCCCTGGCATGATCGGCGGCACCTGGCGTATCGCCATGCAGGCAGATCGTATCGGCCTGTAGCGCGATCGTCGAACCGTCGATCGCGATCACCTGCTTGTCCTTCACCATCTTGACGGCGCGCTCAACGACCTGCGCGGTGTCGTGAATTACGCTGCCCGGTTTGGTACGCGAGGTCAGCGAGCCATCGGGATCGTAGGCGCGATCGGCGAATACCTCTGCGGCGACCGACAGGCCGGCGGCTTGACCCGCGCGCAGCAGTTCCGAACCAGGAAGGCCGAACAGGATCAGGGATCGATCGAAGGCGGCGACCGCCCTGGCAATAGCGTCGGCGAGCGCGCGATCGCGGCACGCCATGTTGTAAAGCGCGCCGTGGGCCTTGACGTGCTGGAGTCGCACGCCTTGCGCGCCGGCCATGCCCGCGAGCGCGGACACCTGGTAGAGCACGAAGTCTTCGACCTCGGCCGCACTCGCCTTGATCTCGCGCCGTCCGAACCCGACGAGGTCGGGGAAGCCGGGATGCGCGCCGATCGCCACGCCCTTCTCGCGCGCCAGCGCGATCGTGGCGCGCATCACCCCGGGGTCGCCGGCGTGGAAGCCGCAGGCGATGTTGGCGGAGGTGATGCTGTCCATCAACGCGGCGTCCTGCCCCATGGGCCAGGGGCCGAAGGATTCGCCGAGGTCGGAATTGAGATCAATGGTCATCGTCAAAACGTGACCATTCTAGTTCGGGGACCTACGTCAGCATCTCGATCAGCAGGGCCTTCTGCGCGTGCAGCCGGTTCTCCGCCTGGTCGAAGACCACCGAAATCGGCGACTCGATCACCTCGTCGCTGACTTCCTCGCCGCGATGGGCGGGGAGGCAATGCATGAATAACGCCCCGGGCCTGGCGAGCGCCATCATCGCTTCGTTGACCTGGTAGCGCTTGAAGGTCTTCTTGCGCTCCGCGTATTCCATTTCCTGGCCCATCGAGGTCCACACGTCGGTGTAGATCGCATCGACGTCGCGGACCGCGGCCTTCGGATCCGTGAACTCCGTCAGGCCCGCGCCCTTGTAGGACACTTCGGCGGCCTGATCGACGACTTCGTCCGGCAGCTCGAAACCTTTCGGCGTCGCGACATGGACGTGCGCGCCGAGCATCATCGCGGCGTGCACCAGCGATGCACAGACGTTGTTGCCGTCCCCGACGAACGCGATCCGGCGCCCGGCCACGGTGTTCCACTTCTCGTGGAGCGTCTGCATGTCGGCCAGCGCCTGGCACGGATGCTCTTCGTTGCTGAGCGCGTTGATGATGTGCAGCTTGGGCGTGATCTCCGCCAACTGGTGGAGACGCTCCTGTCCGAACGTGCGGATCACCAGCGCATCGACCCAGCGCTCGAGATTGCGCGCCACGTCGTTGATCGGCTCGCGGTCGGCGTGCATCACGTCCGCGGGAATCTCGACGATGTCGCCGCCGAGCTCGCGGACGCCGATCGTGAACGTGACGCGGGTGCGCAGGGAGGGTTTTTCGAACAGCATGCCGACATGCTTGCCGTTCAGCGCGTTCCACGTCGGCGCCTTCATGCCCTTGACGCGCTCGCGCTTCAGTTTCGCGGCGGACGCCAATAGCTTGGCAATGCGATCGTGATCCAGGTCAAGGATGGAGAGGAAATTTTGCACTAGGTCCGATATTCCGCGTTGATCTTCACGTATTCAGCGGACAGGTCGCAGGTCCACACGGTCGCGGTGTGAGCACCACCCGTGCCGAGGTTGACGCCGATGGCGATGTCCTTGCCCATCAGGTACTCGGCGGCCTTGGGCGCGAGCTCGTCGAAGGGCCGGCCGTTCTCGAACAGGACCAGCGATCCGATTTGCACGCGGGCACCGTCGAGAACAAACGCGGCGCCGGAACGTCCGGCCGCCGCGACCAGGCGGCCCCAATTGGGGTCGCCGCCGTGCACGGCGGTCTTGACGAGCGGTGAATTCGCGATGGCGCGCGCCGCCATCCACGCATCCGGATCCGACGCGGCGCCGCTGACGGTGATGGCGATCAGCTTGGTCGCGCCTTCGCCGCCGCGGACGATGCCGAGGGCGAGCTCGTGGGCGACCGCGCGGAAACCTTCGAACAGGGCGGGGTAGAGGTTCTCGTTGATGGTGACGCCGCTGCGGCCGTTGGCCAGCGCGAACACGCAATCGTTGGTCGAGGGCTCGCCGTCCACCGTGATCGCGTTGAACGTATAGCGCGCGGCATCGCTGACCACCCGCGCCAGCATCGACGGTTCGACATCGGCGTCGGTCGTCAGGTAACCGAGCATCGTCGCCAGGCGCGGCTCGATCATGCCGGAGCCTTTCGCCATGCCGCCGATCCGGAAGGCGCCGAATTCCGTGGTGACTTCGACCGCGTATTCCTTGGGGAACGGATCCGTGGTCATGATGGCGCGCGCCGCCGCGGCGCCGCCGTCCTCCGCGAGCGCGGCGACGGCCTGCGGAATGCCCGCGCGGAGCTTGTCCATCTTCAAGTTGACGCCGATGACGCCGGTCGAGGCGACCAGCACGTGATGCTCGGCGCAGCCGAGGGCGGCGGCGGTCAGCGCGGCCATCTCGCGCGCATCCAGCATGCCCTGCGGGCCCGTGCAGGCGTTCGCACAGCCGCTGTTGGTAATGATCGCGCGCGCCACGCCGTTGCTCGACGACAGGTGATCCTGCGACAGATACACCGGCGCCGCCTTGGCGAGATTGACGGTGAAGACGCCGGCGGCGATCGCCGGCGGATCGCTGACGATTAACGAGAGGTCGGGCTTGCCGCTGGCCTTGATGCCGCAGTGCAGGCCGCTGGCGCGAAATCCTGACGGCGCCGTGACGCCGCCTTCGATGGCGCGCATCAGACCGTGGGGCGGCCGCGGCCGCCGGCGTTGACGTGGACAGGAGCCGTCACGATCGCGCGATCCAGCTCCAGGACGATCGCGTACTGACCGCAGTTGCGGAACAACGGGCACGCCGTGCAGTCGTGCGCGATCTTTTCCGGCACCCAGGTGTGCGGGACGATCGAGAAGCCGCGGCGCACGAAGAACGCCGGATCGTGCGCGAACGCGGTGAGGCGCGTGTAGCCCGCCCGACGCGCCCGCACCGACAGCTCTTCGACCATGCGGGCGCCGACGCCGAGGCGGCGGGCGTCGCGACTGACGACGAGCGAGCGGACTTCGGCGACGTCGCGAGACAGCGGAGCGAGCTCCGCGCACCCGGCGATCTGATCTCCTGCGACGGCCACGATGAAACGCGGCGCGTGAATGACGAGCTCATCGAGCGTGCGCGGCAGCAGCCGGCCTTCCTCGAGATGGGAGGCAATCAGGGCGTGCAGCGCCGGCGCGTCGGCGGCCACGGCCGCGCGAAGCCCGATCTGCGGCTGCGCTGATTTCAACGAACGGCTGGAGGAAGCGCGACGCTTCCGGCCCGGACCGTTGTCAACAACTACTCGCATGGTCATCGTGACGCCTTCACCTCTTCCACTGACATCGACGCAAGCACCCCGTCCAGCGTGCGCGTGGCTTCGTCGATTTCGGCCGCCGTCACCGTGAGCGGCGGCAACATCCGCACCACGCGTTCCGCGGTGCGGTTCACCAGCAAGCCGGCCTTCAATGCGCCGTCAATCACCGGTTGTGCATCCACCGTCAGCTCGAGGCCGCGCATCAGGCCCGCGCCGCGAACGGTGGCAATCACCGGGTGTTTCTGCTGCAGCGCGGACAGCTTCTCTCCGAAGTGTTCGCCTGCGTCCTTGATGTGCGGCGCCAGCTTGTCCAGCTCGTCGAGCACATACAGTGCCGCGCGCGTCGACAGCAGGTTGCCGCCGTAGGTCGTGCCGTGGTCGCCGGCGAAGATTTCCCGGGCAACGTGTTCGCCCACCAGCGCGGCGCCGATCGGGACGCCCGAGCCGATCGCCTTGCCGACGGTCACCAGGTCCGGCGTCCATCCGAACGACTGGAAATGGAACGGCCAGCCGGTGCGGCCGAGGCCGCACTGGATCTCGTCGGCGATCAACAGCGTGCCGGTGTTCTTGGTCACCCGCGCGATGGCCGCCGCGAATTCCTTCGACAACGGACGCACGCCGCCTTCGCCCTGGATCGGCTCGGCGATGATCGCCGCGGTCTGTTCGGTGACCGCGGCTTCCAGTCCTTTGATGTCATCAGGTGCCACAAACGATACGCCCGGAATCAGCGGACCGAACGGATCGCGGTAATGCGCGTTCGCCGTCACCGACAACGCGCCCATCGATCGACCCGAGAAACCGTGTTCGAGCGCGACGTAGTGCGTGCGGCCCTTGACGCCCTTGGAATACCAATAGCGGCGCGCGAACTTCAGGCACGCCTCGACGGCCTCCGCGCCGCTGTTGCAGAAGAAGGCGCGCTGCAGCCCCGACAGCTTCGACAGCCGCTCGGCCAGCTGGCCCTGCAGCGGGTGATAGTAGAGATTCGACGTGTGGATCAGCGTCTTCGCTTGATCCGCGATCACCGCCGCCAGCCCCGGGTGCGCGTGACCGAGCACGCAGACGCCGATGCCGGAAATGAAGTCGAGATAGCTCCGGCCGTTCTCGTCGAACAGGCGCGTCCCATCCCCGCGGACGAACACCACGGGCTGCCGCTTGTAGGTTTGCAGGACGTGCTGTGCTTCGAGTGCCGTTACGTTGCTCATCGTTCGCTCTTCCAGGACCCTAAGACCCTAAGACCCTAAGACCCTAAGACCCTAAGACCTTCAGTTCACTACTTTCGTGGTCGCCGTCGTCTTCTCACCGGCGAGCGCCTTCACCAACCGTCCCGGCGCCCGGCCGTCGACGATCACCACGCTCTTCGCGCCGCCCTTCAGCGCCGCCTGGCAGGCGTTCAGTTTCGCGACCATGCCGGCGTTGGCGGTGCCCGACTTGACCAGCTTCTCGATGCGTTCGCTGTCGAGCTTCGCGATCGTCTGGTTTTTCTTGTCGAGCACGCCCGGCGTCGCACCGGCGATCACCAGGCGCTTGGCCTGCAGCCGCGCCGCGAGGCTCCCCGCCAGCGTATCGGCGTTGACGTTGAATAACTTTCCGTTCTTCGAGGCGCCGACACAGGCGATCACCGGCACGTAACCCGCACGGCACAGTATCTCGATCACTTCGGACGACGCCGCCTTGATCGGCATCCCGACCATGCCGAGATCGATCGTTTCGCCGCTCGTCGCCTTGTGCGGCGCCGCTTTCTCCACCGGCGCCACTCCGGCGTCGGCCCCGGTCAATCCCACCGCCTTGCCGCCGGCGGCATTGATCGCCGCCACGAACTTGGTGTTGATCGTGCCGGCCAGCACCGAGACGACGATGTTCAGCGTTTCGGCGTCGGTGACGCGCAGCCCATCGACCTGGCGCTTGGGAATGCCGACTTGCGCCAGCGCGGCGTCGATCTCGCGGCCGCCGCCATGCACGATCACCAGGCGCCCCTGCTTGGCGGCGCTCTTGATCGCGCGGCCCATCGCCTTGAGACGCTGATCGTTCTCGATCAACTCGCCGCCGAGTTTCAACACCGACAGACGCTTCACAGCAAGCCCGCCTTCTGATCGAGGCCGTACATCACGTTGAAGTTCTGGATCGCCTGGCCCGACGCCCCCTTGATCAGGTTGTCGATCACGCTGACCACGAACACCCGGCCCGTGGCCACGTCCACCTTCCAGCCCACGTCGCAGAAATTCGTGTGCGCGACGTGCTTGATCTCCGGCAGCATCTCGCCGGTGACGCGGACAAACGGCGCGTCGCGATAGGCGTCCTCGAATGCGGCGGTCACCGCGGCCGCCGTCGTGCCGGGGACGAGGTGCGCATAGAGGCTCGACAGGATTCCGCGATCGAGCGGCACGAGGTGCGGCACGAAGGTGACGGACTGTCCGAGCGCCTGTTCCATCTCCGGCGTGTGGCGATGGCCGAACGGGTTGTAGGCCGCGACACTGCCGTGGTTCTCCGAGAAGTGCGTGCGCTCGGTGGCGGCCTTGCCCGCACCGGAAATGCCCGACTTCGCGTCGATGATGATGTCGGCGCCGGGTTTCAACAGTCCGGCACGCTTCAGCGGCAACAGGCCGAGCAGGGACGCGGTCGGATAGCAGCCGGGATTCGACAACAACCGCGCCGGCTTGATCGCCTCGAGTTCGAACTCGGTCAGGCCGTAAGCCACGCCCGCCGGCAAGGCGCCGGTGGCCGGGTAGAACCTGGCGCGCGCGGCGTGATCGCGCAGCCGAAACGCGCCTGACAGATCGATCACGCGCATGCCGCGCTCGAGCAGGCCCGGCGCGATCGCCGCGGATGCGGCTTCCGGAAGCGCCAGAAACACCGCGTCCGCCGCGAAGGCCGACGCATCCAGCGGCACCACGGTGCCGTCCCAAATCTTTGTCAGCGACGGCAAGCGTCGCGGAGCGCTGGTGGACTGCGAGCCGGTGGCGGCGGTGATCGTGACGTGCGGGTGACGCGCCAGCAGGCGCATCAATTCCTGTCCGGCAAAGCCGGTCGCCCCGGCCACGGCCACACGAATCGGGCCCTGATTGGCCCGCTGGTCGCCTTCTAATTCGCTCACGTCCACGGTATGCATCACTCTGTTGTCTATGGGCTTTCGAATGACTATGCGCCCAAAAGAATACTTATACATGCATACTTTTACGGCTGTCAACAGAAAACAGCATGCTTGTGATGAGTTTTTGTGTATACTGATTCACTCGAACGTATAAGTATGAAAGCCAGACGGCAATCGGCCATTCTCGACGTCGTGGAGCACGAGGCGGTGCGCAGCCAGGAGCAGCTGCGCCAGCGGCTGGTCGCGCGCGGATTCGACGTGACGCAGGCGACGCTGTCGCGCGACATCAAGGAGCTCGGGCTCCTGAAGCGCTCTTCCGATGGCGCCTACCAGTCGTCCGGCGTGGAATCCACGTCCGCGGCGTCGTCGCTCGAAACGCTCGGCCGCGCGCTGGCCGAATACCTGGTGAACATCGAACCGGTGCAGCAGCTCGTGGTGTTGAAGACCGGACCGGGACAGGCGCAGCTCCTCGGGCTGGCGATCGATCGATCGCGGTTGCCCGACGTGGCCGGCACGTTGGCCGGTGATGACACCATCTTGATCATTGCGCGCGACGCCAAGAGCGCGCACGCGGTGGTCAAGCAACTGAGGGACCTCGCGAGTTGAACAAGACCGTCGTGTTGGGATTTTCGGGCGGCGTCCGATCGACGGCCGCCGTGGCGTGGCTGCGGAAGCATCACCAGGCGGATGTCGTGGCCGTCACGCTCAACCTGGGCCAGTCGGGCGACATGGCGGAGATCCGCGAGCACGCGCTGTCGGCGGGCGCGGTCCGCGCGCACGTGCTCGACAAGCGCGAGGAGTTCGCGCGCGACACCGTGCTGTCGTCGCTCAAGGCCGGCGCGCTGTCCGACGGGCGCTATCCGATGGCCACCGCGCTCAGCCGCCCGTTGATCGCGACCGCGCTCGTCGAGATCGCCGCGATCGAAGGCGCCACGACCGTTGCGCATGGCGCGACGGGGCGCGATCGCCGCCGTCTCTCCCAGCCGATCCTCACCTTGAACCCGGCGCTGGCCGAGATCGCGTGCGCCGAAGAGATCGGCTTCCTCAAAGAGCTGCCGGCGGAGGTCGCTGATGCCGGCGCCAATCGCATCGACGACAACCTCTGGGGCCGCACCATCGGCCGCCGCGGCGATGAAGGCTCATCGGCGCCTGACGATGCGATCTTCAAGGTGACACGGCGGCTCGACGACACGCCGGCCAGGCCGGCGCACGTCGAGGTGCAGTTCGAACGCGGCGCCGCCGTCGGCATCAACGGCGTCACGCTGCCGTTCATGGAATTGATCGAGAGCCTCACGACCATTGCCGGGGAACACGGCGTCGGGCGGCTCGATCGCATCAAGGTGCGCGCCGACGGCAAGCGCTCGCGCGCGTTCTACGAAGCGCCGGCCGCCGTGGTGCTGCATCTCGCGCACGCCGAGCTCTGGCGCTTTGTCTCGTCCGAGTCGCAGCAGCGTTTTGACACCGCGGTATCGGCCGCGTACGTCGAGGCGATCGATCGCGGTGAATGGTTCGATCCGCTGCGCACCGGCATCGATGCCTACGTCGATGCGACCTCACAGCAGATGACGGGCACGGTCCGCGTGCGGCTGTTCAAGGGCGCGGCGCAGGTGGTAGGTCGACATGTCTAAGCCGTTGTGGTCTGGAAGATTTGATGCGGCGCCCGATCCCGCGGCGTTTGATTTCGGCGTGTCGTTTCCCTTCGACCGCCGGCTGTTTGAAGACGATGTCACCGGCAGCCTGGCGTGGGCCCAGGCGCTGTCGCGCGCCGGCGTCCTCGACGCCGCCGACACCACGGCGATCATCGACGCGCTGACCGCGATTCGCGAGCAGGGCCGCACCGATCCGTCGTGGGTCAATGGCGACGACGAAGACGTGCATTCGTTCGTGGAGCGCCAGCTGGTCGCGCGAGTGGGCGATGCCGGACGCCGCCTGCACACCGGCCGATCGCGCAACGAGCAAGTGTCGCTGGACTTGCGCTTGTACCTCCGCCGCCGCATTCCGCTGCTGCAGGACAAGCTGCGCGCCACGATTGCGGCGCTGACCGAGCAGGCCGAGAAGGCCGGCGATGCGCTGATGCCGTCCTACACGCACATGCGCCGGGCGATGCCGGTGCTGGTGTCGCATTTCCTGATGAGCCACGCGGCGCCGCTGCGCCGCGATCACGCGCGCCTCGAGATGGCGCGCGAAGAAGCCAACGCGCTGCCGCTCGGCTCCGGTGCGATCGCCGGCACGGGCTACGCCGTGGACACCAGGTTCCTCGCCGACACGCTCGGCTTCAGCCGGGTCGTCGCCAACAGCATGGACGCCTCGTCCGATCGCGATTTCGCGGTGAGCTTCCTGCACGCCGTGTCGCTGGCGATGGTCCACCTCTCGCGCATCGCGGAGGATTTCATCCTGATGACCGGCGAGGAGTTCGGATTCTTCGAGCTCGCGGATTCGTCGGCGACCGGCAGCAGCATGATGCCGCAGAAGAAGAATCCCGATCCGCTCGAGCTGGTGCGCGGCAAGGCGGGGCGCGCCATCGGCCACCTCACCGGATTCCTGGTGACGATGAAAGGCCTGCCGACCGGCTACAACAAGGATCTGCAGGAAGACAAAGAGCCGCTGTTCGATGCGGAAGACACGCTTGCGGTCTCGCTCGATGCGACCGCGGCCGTGGTACGCAACCTGACGCTGCACCAGTCGCGGACCAATCCCGCCGCCGCCGGACTGCTCCTCGCCACCGACGTTGCGGACTATCTCGTGGGACGCGGCATGCCCTTCCGCGAGGCGCACGAAGTAGTCGGCGCGATGGTGCGCCAGTTGATCGCCCAGAGACGCGACTTCGAATCGTTGTCGATCGACGAATGGCGCCAGTCGAGCGAGCTGTTTCGCGAGGACGTCAAGCAGCACGTCACGGCGGCGGCCTCGGTGAGGGTCCGAAAGACGCCGCAATCGACCCATCCCGACGCGGTGGCGGCGGCGATCGGGGAGTCGAAGGCCTGGCTTGCCCGGGGCACGGGCGTCTGATATATTCCGCTTGCCCTGCGCCGTTGGGTCTATCGGCCCACAAGCGCTTCCCGCACTCAACAACACCTCGGCCGTCCTGCACTAGCGGCCCATGGACCACGGTTCGACGACAGTAGAAGACCAGTACCGATGCGGCTTGGCGGGAGGCCGGATCGGTTTTTCGGGAGAGTTGCATGCAAGACCGCCGGTATCGGCCCGGCGACGTGTTGGACGATTATTGTCCGCGCGAGCGCCGCATCACCGATCACGCGATTGTCGCGATGATCGATGATCAAATCAGACAGACGCGTTGTGGAATCTGCGACGCGGAGCACGAATATAAAGGGGGCAAGGTGCCGCCGCCGCGCCGCAAGACGCAGCCGCCCGCGCTCTTCACCCAGGTGCTCGACACCATGAATGGCTCGGCGCCCAAGCCGCAGTCTCCGTCTGCTCCACCCGTGGAGTCCGTTCCCCAAAGCGAACCGGTGATCGACGAACGGCCCGTTGCCGCGGCGGTGATCCCCGCCACGGACACCGCGCCGCCGGCCGCATCACCCGACGCCGCCCCGATTGCGGCCGCTGCCGATGCGGACGCCGAGGGCGAGCCGGAAGATTCACAAGAACACTTCGGGTTCCGTCGATCGCTGATACGCGCGACGTTCCCCCGGCCCGACGGGCAAGCGCCGACGCCGCGCACGATGCCCGAATTCACGATTCAATCCCTCAACAACCGACGCAACAACAACCAGCGCAATGCCGGCGGGCAGAACAAGTTCCGCGGCGGACGCCGTCGTCCCGGCGGCGGCGCCGGCGGCAGCCAGGACAACCTCGGCCCGATGCGCTTTCGCGATCACGGCAGCCAGACCGGTGAAGGCCGTTCGCAGGGGCAAGGGCAGGGCCAGGGCCAGGGCCAAGGCGGCGGACGTCGTCGTCGTGGCGGCAAGAAGAATCGCTGATGGCCGACTTCACGGGAAAAGTCGGGCTGATCGTCGGCGTGGCGAACCACCGTTCGCTGGCGTGGGCGATTGCGCAAGCCACCTCGAAGGCCGGCGCGAATTTGATCCTCACCTACCAGGGACGCTTTGAAGAACACGTCGGCGAGCTCGCCGACACGTTGACGCCGCGGCCGTTGGTGTTGCCGCTCGACGTGACCAACGACGAGCAGATCGCCGCCGTCTACGCGAAGATTCAAGAAGCGCATGGCGGGCTCGACTTCGTCGTGCACGGCGCGGCGTTTGCGCCGCGCGAGGACATCACCGGACGCTTCGTCAACACGACGCGCGATGGCTTCCGGCAGGCCCTCGATATCAGCGCCTACTCGATGATCGCGCTGGCGCGCGGCGCCCAGCCGTTGATGGCGGGGCGCGGCGGCGGCAGCGTCCTGACGCTGACCTTCCTTGGCAGCGATCGCGTGTTCCCGAACTACAACGTGATGGGCGTGGCGAAGGCCGCGCTCGAATCCTCCGTCCGTTACCTCGCGGCCGATCTCGGGCCCGAGAACATTCGCGTCAATGCGATCTCGGCCGGCCCGGTGAAGACGCTGGCGGCCGCCGGCATCGGCGGCTTCTCGTCGATCCTCGGCGTGGTCCGCGAGAAAGCGCCGCTCAGGCGCGCCATCGAATCGTCGGAAGTCGGCGATGCGGCGGCGTTCCTGTTGAGCGACGCGGGTCGCGGCATCACCGGCGAAGTGATGATGGTGGATGCCGGCTTTCACGTGCTTGGGATGTAAGGTCTTAGGGGTCCTAGGGTCTTAGGGTCTTAAGGTCTGAGGTCCCAAGGTCTGAATGATCACCGTTCCGGTCAGACAAATCACCCGCGCGACGCCGCGCATCCGCATCCTTAATCTCGACGTGCGCTCGGTGGCGTTCTCCTTCACCGCCGGGCAGGCGGTGATGCTCGGCTTGAGCGGGTCACCGCTCCGCAAGCCGTACTCGATTGCGTCGGCGCCGTGGGAAGTCAGCAAGTCGGGGATCATGCAGGTGCTGGTGCAGGTCGAGGACAGCGGCGGGCTGGATCCGCACCTCGAATTAGCCACACCGGGCGCACCGATCGATGTCGAAGGACCGTTCGGATCGTTCGGCTTGCCGCCGCACGTCGACCATCCGCTGATCTTCATTGCCGGCGGTACCGGCATCGCGCCGCTCCGATCGATGTTGATGGAACACCTCGGCAAGCCCACCCCGCACGCCGTGTCGTTGATCTACAGCGCGCGCTCGGTGGATGAGTTTGCGTTTCGTCCGGAGTTGGCCGCGCTCGAAGCGGCGGGCCGGCTGACGACTTATTTCACGGTGACGAGGGAAGAAGGCGAGTGGCAGGGCCGCCGCGGCCGCATCAGCGAAGCGCTGGTCCGCGAAGCCTTGCCCGGGCCTGAGGCCACGTGCCTGGTGTGCGGCCCGCCGCAGTTCAACGAGGACGCTCGCGCCCTGTTGATGAAGTTGGGTGTGAGCGAATCGCGGATTCTCACCGAAAAGTACTGACTAAGACCCTAAGACCCTAAGACCCTAAGACCCTAAGACCCTAAGACCCCAGGGACCTTCACAGCACTCCAAACCCCGCGCGCTGGATCTCGATCTCGGTGATCTCCTGCGCCGCCTGCAGCGGCACCGACACGGCCGCCACCCCATCGGTGCCCGTGGCGAGCGGCACCTGCACGCGCTGCTTGCGGCGGGACTTGTCGCGATACATGCGACTGTCGGCGGTGGCCAGCAGCGCTTCGTAAGAGTCGCCGTCCTGTGGATAGATGGCCGCGCCGACGCTGATCGCCAGCGGCAGCCGCCGGCCGGGCCGCGCTTCGAACAACACATCATCCACCGTGCGTTGCAGTTCAACGCGCTTGCGCTCGGCTTCTTCCGCGCCGCATCCCGACAGCACGACGATGAATTCGTCGCCGGCGTAGCGCACGCAGATGTCGTAGGGACGAATCCCCGAGCGCAGGACCGTGGCGACTTCACGCAGCGCGCGGTCGCCAATGTGGTGGCCGTGGCTGTCGTTGATCTCCTTGAAGTTGTCGAGGTCCATGACGAGCAGTGCGACTTCGGCCTTCAAGCGCTCGGCGCGCGCCAGCTCGCGCGTCAGGTGCATGAACATGAAGCGGGTGTTCGGGAGGCCGGTCAGCGGATCGGTCAACGAATCTTCCTGCGTCTGTTCGAAGACGATCGAGTTATGGATGACGGCCGAGGCCTGCTCGCTGACGCGATCGAGGAGGCGGCGATGATCGTCGGTGTAGAAATCCGCCTGCGTCGAGTAGACCGCGAGCGTGCCGATGAAGCGATCGCTGAAGACCAGCGGCGCGACCAGCGCGGACTGCAGCGCGGTGGACTTGGCGAGACCCGCCGCCTCGAATTCCGCGCTCGGGCGCGCGTTGACCAGCGGCCGCCGATTGCGCGCCACCCAGCCCGCCAGCCCCTGGCCGGCGCGAACGGTCATGCCGCCGATCACATCGGCTTCCACGCCGGTGGCGAAGCGGCAGCGCAGGTTGTCGGCTTCTTCATCGAACAGGAACAACGCGCTGGCGGAAAACGGCACGAGGTTCGACAGCTTCGACGAGATCAGCGCCATGGTGTCGGCGACGCCCAGGCTGGTGCCCATCGTCTGGGCGATTTCGTAGAGCGCGTAGATCTCGCGATGCGCGAGCGCGATGTCTTCGAACACCGTGCTGCTCTTGGTGCCTTCGGGCTGGAAGCCGACGGCGGGCCGGCCGCGTTCGTTGGTCGGCTCGAGCGACAACCGGCGCGGCGTCGCGGTTTCGATGGTGCCGGCGACCGCTTCCATTTCCGCCGCCATCTTCACGAACATCAGGACCACGGCCGGATCGAGCGCGCGACCGGCTTCCTGTTGCAGCAGCGCCAGCGCCGCTTCCGGCGTCATCGCCTTGTGGTACGGACGATCGGAGGTCAGCGCGTCGTAGTAGTCGACGACCGACAGGATTCGCGCCCCCAGCGGAATCTCTTCGCCCTTCAGGCCTTGCGGGTAGCCCTTGCCGTCCCACCGTTCGTGGTGGCTGAGAATCAGCGGCGCCACCGGATACGGGAACGGCACCGCGCTGATGATCTCGGCGCCGACCTGCGGGTGGACGCGGATCTTCTGGAATTCTTCCTGGGTCAGCGGCCCCGGCTTCGACAGGATGTGCTCGGGGACGGCGAGCTTGCCGATGTCGTGCAGCAACGCCGCCGTCTTGACGCCCTGGATCTCGGTGTCGGACATGCCCAGGCCGCGCGCGATGCTGGTCGCATAGACCTGCACGCGGCGAATGTGCGACTGCGCGGTTTGATCCTTCGCATCGATGGCGAGCGCCAGCGCTTCGATCGTCGCGAGGTGCAGGTCCGCCATCTCTTCGACGTGGCGACGTTCGTCGTCGATGCGTCCGAGATACACCTTGTAGGTGCGATAGGTGAGGTAGAGCGGCGCGGCGGTGAGCGCCGTCAGCCACACGCCGGCGTTCATCGCCGTCCACGTGGCGAGGGCGGCGGCGCCGGCGCCGACGAAGTAGCTCGGCGCGCTCCACAGGAAGTTCTGGTTCCACACCGCGACGAACGTCTGGCGCGTGGCGAGCGCCACGGCCACCGCGATCAGGCTGGTGTTGAAAATGAAATACATCGTCGCGGCGGCGACGAGCGGACGGGCCACGCCGGCGACGTCGTGCGCGAGCTGTCCGGGGACGCCGCCCAGCGCTTCGTACGCGAAGCCCGAGGCCTGCACGGTGATCGCCAGGCACGCCATGCTGAACAAGGTCCGGTAGACCGGGTTCCTGGTCTTCATCCGGAACGTGCACTGGCTCCACGCGCTCACCACGGCGACCAGCATCGTCTCGTTCGGGCCGAGCATCAGCAGCGCGGCGAAGTCGACCGCGTACGACACCGACATCGTCGAACCGCTCTTGGCGAGCGGCAGGCTGACTTTGAACGCGGACGTGACCGCGGAGGTGATGAGGAGGAGGGCGAAGAGCGCGGGATTACCGAACGTTGAACGTGGCCCTAGCAACACCACGAGCAGAGCGCCGAGAGCGATCGTGGCGCCAACATATAAACGCGCTGGCAACGGCAAGGAGCGCATGTGCGCAATATTTATTTGTTATGAACCCCACACCGCCTTGGACCGGATGGTCATCACCGCAAGTGACCAAACGGAACCTCGACACGAGTTGGAGGGGCGCTGGGGGGCGCGTGCGTTACTCACGACGAACGGACTATACACGACCAAAGAGTCACATGACAAACAAAAACTGGACACTCCGTAAGTCCGAGCACGGCATTATGTCTCTAACTCTTTAGTTTACGGATATTTAAGCTGAGCAGTTTCCTCTAAATAATTGTGCAATTTCGTGCCTGGGTACCAAAGTACTCTTATGACTCGAAGCGACAATATGACCCGATTGGGCTATCCCTGGGGGCGTCCACGGCGCTTCGCGCCACCGGCGGCGGGCTCCAATCCGTACTCTTCGATCTTCCGATAGAGCGTGCCGCGGCTGATATCCAGCACTTTCGCGGCCTCGAGCTTGTTCCATTCCGTCGCTTCCAGCACGCGGATGATGTGCGCGCGCTCGGCGTCGCGCAACGACGGCAGCCGCGTCGAGTTTTCCTCCGGCCGCGGCATGGCGTGGCCGTGCAGGAACTCGATATCCGCCGCGCGGATCGATCGGCCCGGCGCGGACAGCGCCGCGCGCGAGACGGTGCTTTCCAGTTCGCGAATATTTCCAGGCCAGTGGTACGACGTCAGCAAGTCTTGCGCCTCGGGACTGAACGTCTTGGCATCGAGCGGCAGGCCGTTCGAGGCACAGTAGCGCCCCAGAAATCGATTCGCCAGCACGGGAATATCGACGGCGCGTTCGCGCAGTGACGGCAGCCGAATCGCAAAGGCGTTGATGCGGTAGTAGAGATCCTCGCGGAAGCGGCTCTCGCGCACGAACATGTCGAGCGGCCGATTGGTCGCGGAGATCAGGCGGAAGTCCACGTGGATGGATTTGTTGCCGCCGAGGCGCTCGAAGCGCCGTTCCTCGAGGACGCGCAACAGCTTGGCTTGCGCCATCAGCGACATGTCACCGACCTCGTCGAGGAACAGCGTGCCGCCGTTGGCGAGCTCGAGGCGTCCGGGCTTGCGGTCGTGCGCGCCGGTGAACGCGCCCTTTTCGTAGCCGAAGATTTCCGATTCGAACAGGCTGTCCGGCAGCGCCGCGCAATTGACCGCCTGGAAATTCTCGGGACCGCGGCGCGACAGTTCGTGGATCATGCGCGCCACGACTTCCTTGCCGGAGCCGGTCGGGCCGAGAATCAACACCGAGATGTCGGACTTGGCCGCGGTGCGAATCCACTCGAAGATGGCCAGCATCTTCTCGTCGCGGCCGATCATTTCGCGGAAGCGCTGCACCGACGGCGACGATTCCTCGATGCCGAGATAGGCGCGGCCCTCGAGGAAGATGTCGAGCAGCTTGGCGATGTTCTCCTGCTCGGGCTTGATCGCGCCGTAGGTCGGCGGCTCGCCCGCAAACTTCTTGACGACACCGAACTCGACCAGCTCGTTGACGCAATTGTCCACGTCGAGGCGCATGCGGCCGAACGCCTGCATGATCGCTTCGCTGTCGAAGTTCTCGCCGGGACGCGCGCTGAGGAACCGGAGGATGCCGGCGCGCAGCGGCGACTGGACCAGCGTCTTGAAGCGCGTCTCGATGTCGGGCGGCTCGTGGCGCTGGTGCGATCCCTCCCGGGCCCGCCGCGCGGCAAACGTCAGTTCATCCACGCGCCACCTCGGCCTGTCCGGCTTCGGCGGGACTGCGGCCGTTACCGGGCGTGCGGTAAATGGCCGTCTGGTACTGCTCGATCAGGTGTTTCATCCGGATCGCGTCCGCCTTGCGATGGCCGTGGCAGGTCACCGGCGTCGCGCCGCCGCTCGTCTCGATGGTCAGGTCGGAAAACAGGAAATTGGTGTCGATGCTCACGGAAGCCACGTGGACAATATGTATCGAATGTTCTTTTCGGCCGAATAGTTCCGGCGTGTAGTGAACGACCGAGGTCGGCGTAATCAGGACCTGGGTCGGGAAGAACCGGTTGCCGCGCGACAGGCGGCTCGCCCGGAACACGTCGCCCGCGGCAAACGGCTGGCCCTTCCACCAGAACAATGTCACCAGCGCCACGACGATCGCGGCCGCCACGCCCGCCACAGGGATCCAGAGGCCGTCAGCCACGCCCCAGATGCTACTCCAAACGCCGCGGCGCGCGCCGATCGGCGCGGCCGGCCGCGCGCGAACCTGTTACCCTAGGAGCAATGCCGCATCGGTCCCCGGGCGCGCCGAAAGGCGCCAAGTCATTTCTCACAGGCAAACCCATTCGCTACTACCGTCCCAAGGGCAGCGCCGCCGTGCGCCACCTGATTGACGAGGGCTTCCAGGCGTTCAACGCCGCGCGGCTCGGCGAAGCCTGCCGCATCTACAGCGACAAGATGCTGGCCAGGCAGCACGACACGACGATCGCGCTGACCATCGCCGGCGCGATGACGCCGGCCGGCCTCGGCGGCTGCATCATCGAGCTGATGGAGCGCGGGCTGATCGATTTCGTGATCAGCACCGGCGCGAATCTCTATCACGACCTGCATTACGCGTTGAACTTCACGCTGCGCCGCGGCTCGCCGTTCATCGACGACCGCGTGCTCTACAGCGAGGGCGTGATTCGCATCTACGACGTGCTGTTCCCCGCGCAGGTGCTGCTCGATACCGACAGCTTCATCCGCGACTTCCTCGTCCAGGGCGGCATGGAAGGCCCGGTGTCGTCCGCGGAACTGCACGAGGCGCTCGGCCGTCACCTGCTGAAGGTGCGGCCCGGCTGCGCGAAGTACTCGATGGTCGCGGCCGCGGCGAAGTACGGCGTGCCGATCTACACCTCGTCGCCCGGCGACAGCTCGATCGGCATGAACGTCGCCTATCACGAGCTGATCAACCGCAGCACGCTGCAGGTCGATCCCAACAAGGACGTCAACGAAGTGTGCGCGATCATCCGCGCCGCGGAGAAGAACGGCTGCGTGATCCTCGGCGGCGGCTCGCCGAAGAACTTCTACCTGCAAGGCCAGCCCACGCTGTGGGAGGTCTACGGGATCATGAAGGGCGGCAACGACTACTTCATCCAGATCACCACCGACTCGGTGGTGTGGGGCGGCCTGTCCGGCGCCACGCCCGCGGAGGCGGTCAGCTGGGGCAAGATCAATCCCGGCGTGCTGGCCGACACCGCGGTGGCGTATTGCGATTCGACGATCGCCTTCCCGCTGTTCTGCGAATACGCCGTCGGCCACAAGAACGGGCGGCGGCCGCGCAAGAATCTGCTGGCCCTGCGCCCGCAACTGCTGGCCGACCTCGAGAAGGAAGCGCGCAAGGCGATCAAGAAAAAGGACAAGAGGAAGACCTGAAGGCCGAAGGCTGATGGCTGAAGGCTGATATGGGCACCCTGTGGAGTGAGCTGGGCTCGGTCGCCGACGCGGTGGTGGAGCGGCCGCGCGTCTATGCCGACGCCAACGTTCCCGCCGGCATCGTCGCCTTCATGCGCGACACGCTCAAGTGGGACGTCCTGTTCGTGATGGAGCACCCGGATCTGCGGCGCGCGCGCGATCAGGAGCACTACCGCCTGGCGCGGCAGCTGCGGCGCACCCTGATCACGCTGGATCGCGACTACCTCGACGATCGCGACTTTCCGCCGCAACAGGGCTCCGGCGTGCTGGTGATTGCCGCGCCCGACGAGCGGGGGCTGGCGAGGCTCCTGGCGCGCCTGGATGCGCATTTATTTGCCGCCGGCCGATTGCCCCTTGACGGGCGCAAGCTCCACGCGCACTCTGATTGGGACGCAGAGGGCGCAGAAAGCGCGGACACACACCACCGATGAGTGCCTTGATTCTTGGCGTTGACGTCTCGGATGCGATCGCGCGGCTGGCCGTCGTCAGCAGCGACGGCGAAGTGGTGGCGCGTGGCATCGTGGCACCGAATCGCGCGGCCTCGATCAAGGACGCCGCGAAGAAGGCGATCGCCGGAGCCGGCACCCTGACGGCCATCGCCGTGGCGCTGCCGTCCGCCGGCGACGAAGTGCCGGAGGAACTCGCCGCGGCCTTGAGTGGCGTGGTCAGCAAAGCGCCGCCGATCAAGGCGATTGCCGCGGGCACCGCGGCCGCGATCGCCGAGCATCGCATCGGTGAAGCGGTCGGCGCCTCGCAGATGATTACGTTCTCGATCGCCGAACACGTCACGGCCGGCGTGGTGATCAACGGCAAGCCGTGGCGCGGCGCGCACGGACTGGCGTCCTCGGTGGGCTGGATGGCGCTCAACCCCGTCGAGCGCGAGGACTACCGGCGCTTCGGCGGCCTCGAAGCCGAGGTGGCGTCGGCGGGCATCGTGCGCCGCTTCGTGTGGCGCATCAAGTCCGGCGATCGATCGAAGGTCGCCGACCAGGTGAAGGACGACTTCGCGAAGATCACCGCGGCCGACATCCTGCAGGGCGCGCGCTCGGGCGACGGCGTGTCGATCTCGGTGGTGCGCGACACGGCGAAGTACATCGGCATGGCGGTGGCGAACCTCGCGACGATGTTCGATCCGGAAATCATCGTGCTCGGCGGCATCATCGCCTCGTCCGGCGACATCATGATGGACGCGATTCGCGTCGAGACGACGCGGCGCCTGCTGCCGCAGCAAGCCGAACAGGTCAAGGTCGTGCTGTCGTCGCTCGGCGATGAAGCCGTGTCGATCGGCGCGGCGCTGGCCTCGGCCCGCAGCTAGCCATGATCGCGCTGTCCGGCGCCGACATCGTCCTGCCCGATCGGATTGTCCACGGCGGATCGATTGTGATCGAGGGGGGCCGGATCGCCGCGATTGAATCACGCGCCGTCGACGCGGCGCCCGGCCGATCGGTCGAAGACCTTTCCCATCATGTGATCGTCCCGGGATTCGTGGACGTGCACGTCCACGGCATCGAGGGCGTTGACGTGCTCGATGGTCCTGATGCCGTCGGCCAGGTCGCGAGCCGGCTGCTCAAGTACGGCGTGACCGCGTTTTGTCCGACGTCGGTGGCGTGCACGCCGGCGAAATTGACGATGCTGCTCGACGCGATTATGCGCGCGCGTTCGGGCCCGGAGGGTGCGGCGGCCCGCGTCCTGCCCGCGCATCTCGAAAGCAACTTCATCAATCCGGAATGGAATGGGGCACAGCCGGCGGGCTGCTTGCGCAGCCCGCAGGAGGCGTACGGTGCGTACGGTGCGTACGGTGCCTCAGGTGCCAATGGGGAGTTCTCGGCACGCGACATTCTTGCCGTCATCGAATCGCAACGAACCGCAGTCGGAATCGTGACGCTGGCGCCGGAGCTGCCGGGCGGCCTCGACCTGGTGCGCGCGCTCGTCGCGGGCGGTCATCGCGTCTCGATTGGGCATAGCGGCGCGACCTACGACGAGGCCCGCGAAGCGATTGCGGCCGGTGCTCGACACGCGACGCACCTGTTCAACCGCATGTCGTCGATCACGTCGCGATCGCCCGGTGTGGCCGGGGCGGTCCTTGAATCCGATGCGGTGGCCGCCGAGATCATCTGCGACGGCCACCACGTGCATCCATCGCTCGTGTCGATGGCGATCAGGTTGAAGTCGGCGTCGAGAATGATGGCGATCACCGATGCGACGGCGGTGGCGGGGCTGCCGCGCGGGTCGAGAGCGAGGCTCGGCGAGCAGTCGATCATTGCCGGCGAGCGCACCGCGGTGCTCGAGAACGGCACCCTGGCGGGAAGCATCCTGACCATGGATGCGGCGTTCCGGATGCTGGTGAACCGCATCAAGCTGTCGCTGACCGACGCGGCGCGGATGTGCGCCACCACGCCGGCGGAATCGATCGCCGCCCCGGAGATTGGCTCGATTGCCACTGGAAAATGGGCCGATCTCGCCGTGCTGGATCGCGACCTGCGCGTCGTCCGAACCTATCTCGCAGGACAAACGTCTAGTGTTCTGAGGTAGCCATGAGGTTCGCGACGATCCTGCTTCTTTCGGCGACATTCCTGCCCGGGTGCGAGGTCAATCTCAACTCCGAGGGCCTGACCGCACAGGAGACGAAGCACTTCACGGTCACCGGGCAGGCCGAGCTGGCGCTCACTACCTTCGACGGCTCGATCGAACTGCATTCGTGGGACCGCAACGAAATTGAAGTCGAAGTCGAGAAGCGGGCGATGGAGCAGGGGCTGCTCGATCAGATCAAGGTTGACGCGCAACAACAGGGCGACAAGGTCACCATCACCATCACCGGACCGGCGCGCGCCGATCGCCACGGCGTGACCATCGGCATGCACATTTCACCGACCGCGCGCCTGCGCGTGGCCGTGCCGCGCAACATCAACATCACCGCGACCAGTGGCGACGGATCGATCCGCGCCGAAGCGATTGAAGGCCGCCTGGTCCTGCACACGACCGACGGCAGCGTCAACGGCTCGCGCCTCGGCGGCGACATCCAGATTCGCTCGGGCGACGGCTCGATTCGCCTCGATCACACCACCGGCAAGCTGGATCTCGAGACCACCGACGGCAGCATCGGCCTGGACGTCAAGCCGACCGTCCTGCGCGCGCGCACCGGCGATGGATCGATTCGCGCCAGCATCGAGCCGGACACGGTGATGTCGGACAACTGGGAGTTGACGACCAGCGACGGCAGCGTCACCGTGACCCTGCCCGGCCTCTTCAACAGCGAACTCGATGCGGAAACCAGCGACGGTGTGGTCCGCGCCAATCATCCGCTGCTGCCCGACGAGCGCCAGGAGCGCGGCGACGGCGAGGATCGCGACGAGCGCCGCGAACGCCGCCGCATGCTGCACCAGAAGATGGGCGACGGCGGCAAGACCTTCCGCATCCGCACCGGCGACGGCACGATCAGGATCGAGCGCTGAGCAGTTTCCCCGCGGCCTGAAATTCCTCGACCGCGGTGCGAATCACGTTGCGCCGCGTCGAATGCGTCCGCCAGGCCGCATAGACGTGACGCCGCAGCGCCGGTTCCGATTGGACGACGGTCACGGACTTCGGCACGGCGCCGCGTCCCAGCCTCGGCAACACGCAACAGCCCAGTCCCGCGGCCACCAGCGCCAATTGCGTTTCGTACTCGCCGGCGGTGTGCGCAATCTTCGGCTCGTGCCCCTGCTTGCGCAGCGTGTGCATCAGGAAGTCGTGGCAGATCGATCCCGACGGCCACGCGATCCAGTTTTCGCCGCTCAGATCGCTCAGCTTGATGGTCTTCGCTTTCGCCAGCCGATGGCCGGGCGGTAACGCGATGTCGGCGACGTCATCGAACAGGGGAGCCTTGGTCAGCCCTTCGGGCAGCGCGATCGGCGCGTTCTGCCAGTCGTTGATGATGATCACGTCGACGTCGCGGCGCACCAGCCGCGGGATCGAGTCGTGCGGCTCCTGCTCGTGAAAGGTGATGCTGATGTGCGGATGCTTCTTGCACAGCGCGCGGATCGCCTGCGGCGCGAGCCCGCGCGCCGCGGTGGCGAACGCGGCAATGGTGATCTGGCCGCCGACGGCGGTGTCGGTGGCGTCGAGCTCCGCTTCGGCTTCTTCGAGCAGCGACAGCACGCGCTGCGTGCGCGAGACGAGCGCCGCCGCCGCATCGGTCAGCCGCACGCCGCGGCCGTGGCGCTCGAGCAGCGTCTGGCCGGTTTCGCTCTCGAGCTTGGCCAGTTGCTGCGAGACCGCGGAGGTCGTCACGTTGAGGGTCTCGGCGGCGGCGATGATCGAGCCGTGCGCCGACACGGCATGCAGGGCGCGGAGGCGATCGAGGTTCAACATGCAAGTGATTCTAAACTAAATCGTAAAGAACTATTCACTTGTCCTTAATGGTTAGCGGGCGCATCGTAGAGCCATGAAGAGCTCGTTCGCTGGCCCTGAGAGAGCGGTCCGACCGTGGCACGGTCGGATTGCGAGTCGATGGGCGGACTGGGCGTTGCTGGTGGTGCCGGGCGTGATCTGGGGCGCCTCCTTCCTGTTTATCGCCGAGGGACTGGCGGCCGTCGCCCCCACCGGCGTGACCTTCACGCGCATTGCGATCGGGTTTCTGACGCTGTCCCTGTTCCCGTCGGCTCGCCGGCCGGTGGCCCGCTCCGACTGGGCAGGAACGGCGGCCCTCGGCGTGTTGTGGTTTGCGTTCCCGCTGACGATGTTCCCGTTCGCGGAGCAGCACGTTTCGTCGGCGTTGACCGGCATGTTGAACGGCGCCACGCCGCTGTTCGTCGCCGTCGTCGCCACCGTGCTCGCGCATCGTCTTCCCGAGCGCGGCATCATCGCCGGACTGGTCATCGGCTTCAGCGGCGCGGTGGTGATGGCGGTGCCGGCGCTGGGCGGATCGAGCAGTGCGTTCGGCATCGCGCTGATCGTGGCGGCGCTGGCGTCGTACGGGCTCGCCTTGAATGTCGCGCGGCCGCTGCAGCAGAGGAACGGCGCCATCCCGGTGGTGTGGCGGGCGCTTGGCGTCGCGGTGATCCTGACGGCCCCGATGGGGCTGCCGGCCGTCATCAGCGGCCACTGGACGCTGCGCCCGGCGCTGGCGATGTTGGCCCTGGGGGCCGGCGGCACGGCGATCGCGATGGTGCTGACGTTGATCGCCGCCGGGCGCATCGGCGCGACCAAGGCGTCAGCGACCGCGTTCCTGATTCCGGTCGTCGCGTTGGTCCTTGGCGTGGTGATCCGTCACGAGTCGGTGACGATGATCTCGCTGCTCGGTGCGGCGATCTGTCTGCTGGGAGCGGCGGTGATTCGCGATCCGCAGATCCTGCGGACCGTGCTACCGCGGCGACTGATGGGCGTAGCGGCTCGGATCTGACACGCCCGCCGCGGCAAACGCGTCGCGGCGCTCGCGGCACTTGCTGCACAGGCCGCAGTGCAGCGGCGTGGCACCCGCAGCACCCGCAACCGGATTCATGCACGACAACGTGAACTCGAGCGGCACGTTCAACTCCACGCCACGCGCGATCACGGCCGCTTTTTCCCACGCCAGGAACGGCGTCGCGATCGCGATCGGATGATCGAGCCCGAGTGACAGCGCCTGCGCCATGGCCGAGAAAAATACCGGCCGGGCATCCGGAAATGGATTGCCCGCCAGTGGACCGAGCGCGATGCGATGCGCGCCGTGCCGCGCCGCCACGACGCCGGCCTTGGTCAGCAACACCAGGTTGCGGCCGGTGAGATAGACGTCTTCATCGGGGGTGTCGTACGCCGGCGGCGTGCCGCGAATTGCCCAGTGCGTCGGCGGATAGACATCGCGCATCGTGAATGCCACGCGCGCCAGCGGCTCGACGCGGCCGGCCAGGGCCGGCGCGCGCAATAGTCGTTCGACCATCGCCACTTCCGCGTCTTCCCACGCCAGGCCGACGCTCACATACACCGGCAGCACGCGCGCCGTCTGCGCTTCATGCGCCGCCAGGACCGCGCTATCCAGGCCGCCGGAGAGTAAGACCAGTGTCGACATGCAGCTATGATCGAAGGACGTGATCATAGCCTTTGATTTGGATGGGACGTTAATCGACTCGGCCAGGGACATCGCCGCGTCGGTCAGCGAAATGGTCGAGAGCTACGGCGCGCCGCCGCTGGCGCTGAGCGACGTCGTGACCATGGTCGGCGATGGCGCGCCGATGCTGGTGCGCCGGGCGTTGCGGCACGCGAACGTCACGACCACGGCGGAAGAGGCGCTGGCGCGCTACATGAAGATCTACGACCGGCGCTTGATGGATCACACCACGCCGTACGACGGGGTGATCGAGAGCCTGGCGCTGGCGGTTCGCCGCGGGCCGCTGGCCGTGTTGACGAACAAACCACTCGGGCCGTCGATCGGCATTCTCGAAGCGCTCGGCCTGCGCGGGTTCTTCACCCGCATCATCGGCGGCGACAGCGACTACGGACGCAAACCCGATCCCGCGGGACTGTTGTCGCTCCAGGCGTTGGCGCCGGGCGAACCGTTGGTGATGGTGGGCGATTCGCCGGCGGACTGGCAGAGCGCGGCAGCCGCGCAGGTGCCGTTCGTGTTCGCGCGCTATGGATTTGGCGCGATCAAGTTCGGATCACAGCCGCCGGACACGCCGTGGGTGATCGATCATGCCCGCGAGCTGGATCGGGTGCTCGGGCGAATCAGGAACTGACCAGAAGTTTTGAAGCGGCGCGGGCGCCGATCGTCATCCGCTCGTTGTTGCGGCCCTTCAGCCTGACGCTGTCGGACACTTCATCGCGCGCTTCGACTTCGATGGTCTGGCCCGGCTTCAGGTGATGGCTTTCGATGAAGCGCAGGAACGCCGCGTCCTGATCGGTGACGCGCGCCACCGTCACCGGCGTATTCAACGGGCACGTCAATAACGATTCGAGGGCGCGATGCGCGAGCTGGCCGTCCGCGGTTGGAATCGGATCGCCATGCGGATCGAATTCCGGCCGGCCGAGCATTTCGTCGATGCGTTCGATCAGGGGATCCGAGACGACGTGTTCCATCTGCTCGGCGTCTTCGTGAACTTCATCCCACTTCATGCCCATGACCTGGACGAGGAACAACTCGATCAGGCGGTGACGACGGAGGACGCGGGCGGCGAGTTTTTCGCCGGAGGGCGTGAGGCGCACGCCGTTGTACGGCTCATAGGTGACGAGTCCCGACTCCGCCAACGCCTTGACCATGGTGGTCGCCGTGCCGGGCGCAATGCCAAGGGCGGCGGCCAGTTGGCCCATCGGGAACAACTTCTGGCCTCCGACCAAATGGGTCTCGCCGACGTAAATCGCCTTCAAGTAATTTTCGACGGTACTCGACGGAAGCATCGCGGTGTCAACATCTTACCAGAGGTTCTACGAGGGCAGGCTTGATTGTTAGCCCGATAGTAGTTATGATTTTGACTATTCAAAAAGTGACGCCGAACCCTCCACCCTCCCAGATCCGCACGCCGAGCCTGCCGGAGGTTTTTCGCACGATCCACGTCCCCAAGGTCGGCACGTGGTGGCGCCGCATGTTTGCGTTTGCCGGTCCGGGCTACCTCGTCTCGGTGGGCTATATGGATCCGGGCAACTGGGCGACCGACATCGCGGGCGGATCGAAATTCGGCTACACGCTGCTCTCCGTCATCCTGATCTCGAACCTGATGGCGATCCTGCTGCAGGCGCTCTGCGTGCGGCTCGGCGTCGCCACCGGCCGTGACCTCGCGCAGGCCTGCCGCGATTACTACTCGAAGCCCACCTCGGTCGCGCTCTGGCTGCTCTGCGAAATCGCCATCGTCGCGTGCGACCTCGCCGAGCTGCTCGGCAGCGCGCTCGCGCTCAACCTGCTGTTCGGCATCCCGATGGCGGTGGGCGTCTGCCTGACGACGCTCGACGTGTTGTTGCTGCTGGTGCTGCAGAACAAGGGCTTCCGCTACACCGAAGCGATCGTGGTGACGCTGGTCGCGACCATTGCGATTTGCTTCGGCGTGCAAATCCTGATGTCGAGCCCTGACTGGCTGGGCGTGGCCGGTGGCCTCGTCCCGACCCCTCAGGTGCTCGCCAATCCGGAAATGCTCTATATCGCGATGGGCATCCTCGGCGCGACGGTGATGCCGCACAACCTGTACCTCCACTCGTCAATCGTCCAGACGCGCGCGTGGCATGCCTCCGACGAGGACAAGCACCAGGCGATCAAGTACGGCACGATCGATTCCACGGTGGCGCTGTCACTGGCGTTCTTCGTGAATGCCGCGATCATGGTCGTGGCCGCGGCCGTGTTCCATCGCGCCGGCCGCTTCGACGTCGCCGACATCCGCGACGCATATCTGTTGCTGACGCCGCTGCTCGGCATGGCGGGCGCCAGCACGCTGTTCGCGCTCGCGCTGCTCGCGTCGGGCCAGGCCTCCACGCTCACCGCGACGCTCGCGGGCCAGATCGTGATGGAAGGCTTCATTCACGTCCGGCTGCCGGCGTGGTTGCGGCGCCTCGTCACGCGCCTGCTGGCGCTGATTCCCGCGCTCGTCACGATCGTCTGGTTTGGCGAAAGCAGCACCGGCGGCCTGCTGGTGTTGAGCCAGGTGGTGCTGAGCCTGCAGTTGTCGTTCGCGGTGATTCCGCTGATCCTCTTCACCAGCGACCGCAAGCGGATGGGCGCGTTCGTGAATCCCGGCTGGCTGACCGGCCTGTCGTGGGTGGTCGGCATCACCATCGCCGGATTGAATGCATGGCTTCTTATCCAGACTTTCAGTACCTTCATGAAGGGTGCCTAAGCTCGACGATGCGTTCGACACGCCGCAATCCAAGCGGCAGTACAACCGAACGCTCTTTTCCACGATTGCCGATCGCTACGATCTGATCACCGCGCTCCTGTCGTACGGACAGGACGCGCGGTGGAAGAAGCAGCTGGTCGCGACCGCGAATGTCCAGCCTGGCGAGCGCGCGCTCGATCTCGCCGCAGGCACGGGTGACATTGCATTCGCCGTCGCGGCGCGCGGCGCCACCACCGTCGCGCTCGACCTGACGCATCGCATGCTGCAGCTTGCCCGCCTTCGCCAGGGCTCCGCCGGACCGGACGGCCGGCGGGCTCACAACAGTCGCGTCGCGCTCATCCAGGGCGACATGACGAGCTTGCCGTTTCACCCGGCATCGTTCGATCTCGTCACGACCGGATACGGATTGCGCAACGTGCCCGATCTCAATGCATCGATCGACGAGATCGCGCGCGTGCTGAAACCTGGCGGCCGGCTGCTGTCCCTCGACTTCAATCGTCCGCAGAACGTCATCGTGCGCTCCGCGTACCTTTCGTATCTCACCGTCGTCGGATCCGCCCTCGGCTGGCTGCTGCACCGCGATCGTGATACCTACCGCTACATTCCGGCGTCGATTCGCCGCTATCCCGGCGCGCGCGGGGTCGCGGACCGGCTGCAATCGCGCGGCTTCACTCGGGTGACCGTCATTCCGCTGCTGTTTGGGCTGATGTCGCTTCACGTCGCTGAAAAAAATCGATAACGGTCACGGCCCGACTTGCCGATGATTAGAGTGCAGGCCACTGGTCTGTGTGCAGCCGCGCGCAGGAACGATGAATTGCGCGCAGCACCAAACCCTTGGCACTCAGGCACAGTACGCACCGTACGCACCCGAATGGCTTTAGCTGAGTCTCTTCTTTCCGCGATTGTTCGCGCCGACGGCGACGCGCTGGTGATGCACGTCGGCGAACGGCCGTACGTCGTCGTCGGCACGCAGACCATCAACATTTCCACGCACGGGTTGAATCTCGATGCGATGGTGGGGATGCTGACGCAGTTGCTGCCTGCCGACGCGCACACGCAGCTCGAAGAGTTTGGCGCGGTCGAATACCGACTCCCGCAACAGGGTGACGATCGCTTCACCGTGGTCGCCGCCCGTGGTGGCGACGACATCTGGATCGAGATTCGCCGCCGTCGCGCCCAACCCGCGGTCGCGGCCGCGCCGGTGGCAGAGCCCGCCCCGGTCATGGCGCCCGTGCCTGAAACCGTTGTCGCCGAAATCGCTCCTGAGCCAGTGATTGCGCCGATCGACGTTCCGATCGAAGCCCCGATCGAAGCCCCGATGGCGATCGCCAGCGATGCCGGCTCGTTGATGCAGGCGCTCGATGAGATCGATTCGGCGCTGACGATCGAGCCGGTTGCGACAGCGATACCTGAGCCGATCGTGGCGGATGTGCCTGAATCCGCCAGCCTGATGGCGGAACTCGAAGCGTTCGCCGAGCCCATCCCCGAGGCGCCTGCCGCGGCTGCGGAGCCGATCGTTACGGCCGAGCCGATCGTTGTTGAGGAACCGATTGCAGCGGAGGCGCCGCTCGTCGTCGAGGATCCGATTGCGATCGAAGAGCCGATCACCATCGAGGAACCGATCGCGATCGAAGAACCTCTCGCGATCGAAGAACCTCTCGCGATCGAAGAACCTCTCGCGATCGAAGAACCTCTCGTGGTTGACGCGCCGCTTAGTGTCGAACTGCCAATCGCTGTCGAACAGCCGATGGCGGCTCAAGCCCCGGTGGTTGAAGAGCCGGTTGCGGAACCCGAGCCCGAGCCGGTCGTGGTTGACGAACCGTTCGTCATCGAGATGCCGGCGATGGCAGTTGTTCCTGAACCCGTCGCCGAACCGATTGCCGAGCCGGTGGTCGTGGAAGCGGTGGCCGAACCTCGCGTCGAAGTCACCGCGCCGGAGCCGTTGCCGGCGGCGGCCTCCATCGCACGAGAACCCGAGCCCGCATCGACCGCCGCGAACGTCCTGCCGATGACGCGCACCGTGCGCATCGAAGTGCCGCCGCGCACCGCCACTTCGCGCACCACCGGCATCGATCGCCTGTTGCGGATCGCCGCGGCGCGCGGTGCATCGGCGTTGTTCCTGACGTCGGACTCGCGTCCGTGGATTCGCGTCGAAGGCGACTTGCGCTTCCTGGATTCGGAAGCGTCGCTGTCGCGCGCCGATGTGGAGAGCGCCATCCTCGAGATTGCGCCCGAGGGCGGGCACGAATCGATCGGCAAGGGTGAACCGACCGAGTGGATCGCCGAATTCGCGGACGTCGGCCGCATTCGCTGCTCGACGTTCTCCGACCACCGCGGCCCGGGCATGTTGCTGCGGATGATCGCGACGCGCGCGGCCACCGCCGAACAACTCGGACTGGCGCGCGAAGTCCAGGCGCTGGCCACGGAACCGCAGGGCCTGGTGCTGGTGGCGGGTCCGCGCGGCGGCGGCAAGTCGACGATGCTGTCCGCGCTCGTCGATCTGGTCAATCGCCAGCGCGCCGAATTCGTGATCACGCTCGAACGGCAGATTCGACTGGTGCACGACAACAAGTCGGCGCTCGTCAGCCAGCGCGAGATTCGCGGCGGCGCCGAGGATTCGGTGGCGGCGGCGCGCGCGGCGCTGCGTGAAAACCCCGACGTGCTCGTCGTTGACGACCTGGTGTCGCCGCCGATGGTGCCGCTGCTCCTGACCGCGGCTTCTGAGGGACTGCTGGTGTTCGTGTCGATCACCGCTCCGTCGACGGCCGATGCCGTGCAGCGATTCATCGAGCTCGCGCCGCCCGAAATGCGGAAGGCCGTGCAGACCGCGATGGCGGAGTCGTTCCGCGGCGCGGTGGCACAGGTGCTTCTCAAGAAAGCCGGCGGCGGCCTGATCGCCGCCCGCGAAGTGCTGCTGGCGACGGCGCCGGTGACGCGCCTGATCGTCGAAGGCCAGCTCGGTCAATTGCCGCTGGCGCTCGAAAGCGGCCGCAAGCACGGCATGGTGTCGTTTACGGATGCGCTGACCGACTACGTCCGGGCCGGCACGGTGGACGTCCGCGAGGCGTTCCGCAAGGCGCCGGACCGCAATCGCCTCCTCGACAGCCTCAAGCGCGACGGCATCGACACCAGCGTCGTCGAACGACTGGCGTAAGCAGGCCAGCAGGCCAACAGGCCAACAGGCCAGCGGGCCAGCGGGTCAGCAGGCCAACAAGACTACAATCGAGAGATGGCAGATGTAGCAGTTGTCCGCAAGCGCGTCAAAACCGCGATTGAACAGGCGCGGCGCGATCAGGCGGAGCGCCGCGAGCGGGTTGCCGAGGCGCAGCTCAACTACGAGACCTTCCTCCAGACCGCGGCGATCCCGATCTTCAGGATGCTGGCGAACGTGATGAAGTCCGAAGGCAACCTCAACTTCGAGGTGATGACGCCGGCCGGCGGCGTGCGCCTGCAATCCGAGCGCAACCGGGAAGACGCGATCAGCATGGAGCTCGACACCACCGCGGATCCGCCGCAGCCGCTCGTGACGATCACGCGGGTGCGCGGCAGCCGTGTCACGCAGATCGATCGCAGCATCAAGGGCAGCAACCCGCTCGTGCAACTCACCGAGGACGATGTTCTCGAAATGCTGCTGGAAGAGCTCAGGCCCTGGTTGACCTAGGGTGAGCCGCCGATTCAGATCGCCTGCTGCGCCCTGAGCGCGGCGATCGCCTTCGCATCGAATCCAATCTCGGCCAGCACCGCGTCCGTATGCTGACCCAGCGTCGGCGGCGGCGTCCGGACGCTGGCGGCGTTCTCCGATAACTTGATCGGCGCGCCGATGACGCGCGTCGCTCCCACCGTGGGATGCATCAGCGTCTCGATCATGTGGCGCTCCGCCAGCTGCGGATCGTTCAACATCTGGCCGATGTTGCGCACTTCGCCGTTCGCCACGCCGGCGTGGTTCAGGATCGTCACCCACTCGGCGTTGGTCCTGGTGCGGAACACCGCTTCAATCGGCGGCCGCATCGCGTCGTAGTTCTCCATCCGATCCTTGTTGGTCGTAAACCGCGGATCGTTGGCGAGCTCCGGCACGCCGATGGCGGGGCAGAACTTCTGCCACGTCGGATCGTTGCCGACCGCGATGACGATCTCGCCGTCGCTGGTGGTGAAGGTTTCGTACGGCGCGATGGTCGCGTGGCGATTGCCCTGGCGCGGCGGGATCTTGCCGTTCGCAAACCAATTCGCCGCCTGGTAGGTCAGCAGGGCCGCGGTGGTGTCGAGCATGCCGATGTCGACGCGCTGGCCCTGGCCGGATCGTTCGCGCGCCAGCAGCGCGGCGGTGATGCCTTGCGCGCAATACAAACCCGCGACCATGTCGGTGATCGCGACGCCGAGGCGATAGCCGGGACGATCGGGGTCGCCGGTGACGCTCATCAAGCCGCCCTCGGCCTGCATCACCGCGTCGTAGCCGGCTTCATCGCGCCGCGGCCCGGTTTGTCCGTACCCTGAAATCGAGGCGTAGACCAGGCGCGGAAACTTCCGGTGCATCGCCTCCCAGCCAAAACCGGCGCGATCGATCGTGCCGGGCCGGAAGTTTTCGACGAACACATCCGCGCGTGCAATCAATCGCTCGAGGACGTCGCGTCCGCCCGCGGGCTTGAAGTCGCAGGTGACGCTTTCCTTGTTGCGATTGATGCTGAGGAAATACGCGCTCTCCTTGCCGAGAAACGGCGGCCCCCAGTGACGCGTGTCGTCGCCCTTGCCGGGATGTTCGACCTTGATGACCCGCGCGCCGAGATCCGCAAGGACCATCGTGCAATACGGTCCCGACAACACGCGCGTGAGGTCGACAATCGTGAATCCCGCTAATGGTCCCGCCATTAATACTCTTTGAGCCTTTGGGAGATGCGCGACAGATCGCTGAGCAGCGCGTACGCGGTGTGGGTGAGCGTGCCCGAGCGCTGGACGATCCCGACTTCGCCGAGCAGGTCGGTGGAAAGGTAGAGCGCGTTGCTGACGTCAGAGAGGCCGGCCAGCGGATCCTGGAGGTCGAGGACTTCCGGTTCGACGCGCGCCTTGACCTTGCCGCCCTGCCGCGACGCGGATGCGACCAGGCGAATGCGCTTGTTGCGGCTGACCGCGTCGCGCACGTCCGCGCCGGTGACCTCGCGGATGCCGGTGCGCGCGACATGATGCGGCGTCATCACGCTGCCCATCAACACATTGACGAGGGCCGCCGTCTTGGCGGCGGCGTCCCAGCCATCGATGTCCAGCGTCGGATCGGCCTCGGCGATGCCGCGGGCCTGCATGTCGGCCAGCGCGCGATCGAAATCCACGCCGCGCTCGAGCTCCGACAGGATGAAGTTGCTGGTCGTGTTGATCACGCCGCGAAAGCCTTCGATGGTGATCGCCGGCATGGTCTCGCGCACCAGATTGAAGACCGGCACGCCGTCCATCACCGCGCCTTCGAAGAAGAACACCCGATCGACCGACTCGGCGAGCGCCTCGAGCTCGTGATACGCAAACGCCGCCGGGCCCTTGTTGGCGGTGACGACATGCGCCTGGCCTTCGAGGGCGGCGCGCGCGTGCGAGACGGCGGGCTCGCCGCGATCGATGTCGAGCACCGTGGTCTCGACGCAGACCAGCCGCCCCTCCGCGGCTTCATCCGCCATCGCGTCGGCGACCTGGCGAATCACGTCGATGCCGCTGCGTTCCCGCGGCTCGGGATCGAGACGATCGAGCGACTGCCGGCTGTCGTAGGTGGTGATCGCCCGCGCGGTGTCGATGCCGGCCGTGTCCACGACGCTGCCGTGATGGCGCGTCGAGATGCCGACCACCTTCCAGGTGAAGTCCAGGCGATCGGCCGTCTCGCCCAGCAGCTTCACGAATCGCCGCGCGACGTTGCCGAATCCGATCAGGACCAGCGTCAGCTCAGGCTGGTTCATCTCGAGGCAGGTAGGGCGGGTGGGGCAGGTAGGGCCGGTAGGGATGCCAGCAACTCCTGCAGCCGATCCAGGCCGGCGCGGTTGTACTCGGGCGGCTCGCCGAAACCGAGTCGCAGGTAACCGTCCATGCCGAAATGATCACCGGGCACGATCAACACGCTCTTCTCTTCCCGCAGCCGATTGACGAGCGTCGTCGAATTGATCGGGTGATGGTAGCGGACGTAGACGATCGCGCCGGCTTCGGGCTTGATCCACTGGAAGCCGCCGGCCGCGGCGAGCCACTGCTCGATCAGCGGCAGGTTGCGGCGCAGAATGCCGCGCGTGCGTTCGAACAGGCGGGCGCGGCGCTCCGGCTGCAACGCGACGCGCGCGAGGCGGTCGCTGAGTGCGCCGGGACAGATCGTGACGTAGTCGTGATACGACCACATGCCGGCGATCAGCGACGGCGGCGCGACGATCCAGCCGATGCGGAGCCCGGGCAGGCCATACGCCTTCGAGAGTCCGCTGGTGACGATGGCCCGTTCCGAACGGCCCCACATCGACGCGGTCTCGACGCCGTCGAGTTCGGCGCCCCGATAGACCTCGTCGGACAGGATCCACGCGCCGTGCCGATCAGCAATCCGTGCAATGCCATCGAGGTCGGCGGCGGTCAGCCGTGCCCCGGTCGGGTTATTCGGGTTGCAGATCACGATCATCCGGGTGCGCGCCGTGACCAGCCGTTCCAGCTCGTTCAGGTCAATGCGCCAGCGGCCGGCGTCCCGGTCTTCGACCAGCCGCCACTCCCGGATCGTGGCGCCGAACGCGCGCGACAGGCCCCAGGTCTGCATGTAGTTCGGGACCAGCATCACGACCTCGTCCGCCGGCTCGATCAGGCTGAAAGTGGTAATGAAATTCGCTTCCGAGCCGCCATTGGTGACCTCGACATGATCGATGCCGGCGCCCGGATACATCGAGGCAATCGCCCGGCGCAGCTCGATCGTGCCGTTCGACTGTGAGTAGACCAGGGGCTGGTCCAGCAGGCCGTCCAGGCCCGCCGGGTCTTCGACCAGCTCCCGCGGGGTCAGCGGGCGGACCCCGCTTTCCGACAGGTTGAATTCCACCAGGTTCTCGTACGTGGACTGCATTCGCTCCATCGCGAATTGTTCGAGCTTCATGGTCGGCAGTTTATACTGGCCACAGCCCACAACAGGCGCAGAAGGCACACACCAAATCCAAGAAATGCGCGAGGACCTCATCCCCCGCTTCGTGCGGATCCCGGCTCGCGAATTCGCAATGGGCTCCGATGATGGCGCGGACGACGAACGGCCGTCACACCGGGTGCAGGTGGATTCCTTCTACGCCTCCACGCACGCGATTACCATCGAGCAGTACGCGGAATTCACCCGCGAGGCCGCTCACGGCGCGCCCGGGATCCGCGACTTGCCGATGGTCGTCACTCCCGCGCACGAATCTTCGTTTCGCGAACTCGCCATGCCGTACGTGTGGCGCGGCGGCGATCCGCCGCGCGAGCGGGGACGCCATCCCGTCACGCTGGTCACGCATGCCGATGCCACCGCCTACTGCCGATGGTTGAGCGGCCGCATCGGCCGCCTGGTCCGGCTGCCCACTGAAGCGGAGTGGGAGCGCGCGGCGCGTGGCGAGCGTGACGGCACGCGCTACCCGTGGGGCGATGATGTGGATGCCTCGCGCGCGAATTTCCTGCCCGACCCGGCCTTGAAGCGTCATCGCGGCACGCGGCCGGTCGGCTGTTATCCGCCGAACGATCTGCAGCTCTACGACATGGCCGGCAACGTCTGGCAGTGGGTCGCGGACTGGTATCGCGCGGATGCGTATCGCACTCGCAACGGCGATCAGCGCAACCCCCGCGGCCCCGGCGGCGGCACGCTCCGCATCGTCCGCGGCGGATCGTGGGTGACGCACGATGTCGATCAACTTCGCTGCGCGCATCGACACAAGGTGCCGCCGGATACCTACGCTTACAGCATCGGATTCCGGGTCGTCTATTCAGACGACGGAACCGAATGAGGTGCGTACGGGTGCGTACGGGTGCCTGGGGTGCCTAAGGGGAAGTTTGCGGTTCGCAGTTCGCAGTTCGCAGTTACTTGATCGAGGCCGTCAGCCGCACCTGCGCGCGGATTTCGATCTCCCCGGCCGCCACCGGCGTTGAGGCGTCCGCTTTTGCGGCCATCGAGTACTGCCGCAGCATCGGCGCAGCCTCGCCACCGCCAGACAACTCTTCGATCTTGATCACTCGATCGATCGCGCGGCTTGCGCCGAGCGCGATCGCCTGTGATTTGGCCATCGCGTTCTTGACCGCCGCTTGAAGGGCCGCCGCTTCGACTTGTTCGCGTTGCTTCACGTCAAATCTCAAGCCGTGAATCATCGTCGCTCCCGAATTGGTGACGGCATCGATCACATCGCCCAGTTTTGACAGGTCGTCGACGCGGACTTCGACGGTGTTTCGCGCGACGTAGCCCCGCGGCGTCTGTTTGCCGTTGGCGTAATCGAACTCCATCTGCAGATCGACTGCCGTGGTCTTGATCGCATCCTTGGCAATGCCAAAGGACGCCATGCGCTGGAATACGGCGGTCATGGCGTCGGCGTTGCGTTGCTGAGCGTCTTTCGAAATCTTCGAGCGGCTTTCGGCGCCGATGCTGATCCACGCCTGGTCGGGCGTGGCCTTGATGACGCCTTCGCCTGTCACGATCACTTGCGGCGGCTCTGGTGATTGCGCGAGCGCGGGCGACGCGAACTGTAAACTCAACAATGCGGCGATCAGAGTCTTCATAACTCCACTATCGCATGCACGCACCCCGGAGTATCGAATCGTCCGTCCTGTCATCACACATAGTGCCGAGTAGGTTAAAGTAAGACCCTTGTAGTCGGACATGTCGATTCCCACGCTCACGGCCGGTACTGCCGGTATCAGCCCTTCGATCGTCGATCTGGTTGGCGACACGCCGCTCATTCGCCTCCGGCGCATCGAGCGCGATTTGCCCGGCATCGAGCTCTACGCGAAAGCGGAATGGCAGAATCCTGGCGGCTCGGTGAAGGATCGCCCGGCGCTGCGCATGGTGCAGGAGGGGATCGCCTCGGGCCGCCTCGTGCCCGGCAAGGTGATTCTCGACGCGACCTCGGGCAACACCGGCATCGCCTACGCGATGATCGGCGCCGCGATGGGCTACAGCGTGACCTTGTGCGTGCCGGAGAACGTGACGCCCGAGCGCAAGCGCATCCTGCGTGCCTACGGCGCCGATTTGATCTTCACCAATCCGCTCGAAGGATCCGACGGCGCGATCCGCACTGCGCAACAAATCAACGCCGCGGATCCCGACAAGTATTTCTACGCCGACCAGTACAACAACGACTTCAACTGGCGCGCGCATTTCGACACGACCGGTCCGGAGATCATTCGCCAGGCCGGATCGCGATTGACGCATTTTGTCGCCGGCCTCGGCACGAGCGGGACCTTTGTCGGCGTCGGTCGCCGCCTGCGCGAATACAACCCCACCATCGTGCTCGCCTCGGTGCAGCCGGATTCACCGCTCCATGGCCTCGAAGGCTTGAAGCACATGGAGTCGGCGATGGTTCCCGGCATCTACGATCCGGCGCTGGCGGATGAAGACGTGCGCGTCGGCACCGAAGAAGCGTACGAGATGACGCGCCGGCTGTCGCGAGAGGAAGGGCTGCTGGTTGGCATTTCGAGCGGCGCCAACCTGGCGGGCGCGCTGAAGATCGCACGCCCGGAAGCGGTCATGGTGGTGGTGTTCTGCGACGGCGGTGAACGTTACTTATCCGAGCGCTTCTGGGAGAACCCTCCTGAAGGCGCCTCGATCTGCGGCACCAATTAGCCGCTGAGACCCAGACAACTATGCAGACCAAATTGACCTCTCGCATCGTGCTTGCCGCGGCGCTGTCGTGCGTCACCGTGGCGCAACCGCTGGCACAGGCGCCCAAGGCCAAGCCCGCGGCCGCTCCCGCGGCCCCCGCGCGCCCCGCCGCGACGTCGGATGTCCCCGCCTTAGCGTTTCAGAAATTCACGCTGCCCAACGGGCTCGAAGTGATCCTCAGCCAGGATCGCCGCTTGCCGCTGGTGTCGGTGAACCTCTGGTACCACGTCGGCCCCGCGAATGAGGCGGCGGGCCGCACCGGCTTTGCGCATCTCTTCGAGCACTTGATGTTCCAGGGTTCGAAGCACACGCCGCCGGATTCGCATTTCCCGACGCTCGAAGCCGCGGGCGCCTCGGACATCAACGGCACCACCGATTACGACCGCACCAATTATTTCGAGACGCTGCCGGCCAACCAGCTCGAACTCGCGTTGTGGATCGAATCGGATCGGATGGGCTACCTGCTCGACACGGTGGACCAGGGCGCGCTCTCCAACCAGCAGGACGTGGTCCGCAACGAGCGCCGCCAGAGCGTCGAGAACCAGCCGTATGGCATCGCCGAAGAAGCGGTGGTGCAATTGCTCTATCCGAAGGGCCACCCGTACTACGCCAACGTGATCGGCTCGCACGCCGACATCCAGGCGGCGAAGCTGGACGACGTGAAGCAGTTCTTCAAGCGGTATTACGCGCCGAACAATGCCAGCCTGGCGATCGTCGGTGATATCGATCCGGCGCAGGCGCGCGCGCTGGTGCAGAAGTATTTCGGATCCCTCAAGCGCGGCAGCGCGGTGCCGCCGATCACCGTGCAGACCCCGCCGATCACCACCGAGCGGCGCGCCACCGTCGAGGATCGCATCGAGCTGCCGCGGCTCTACATGGCGTGGTTGACGTCGCCGATCTTCAAGCCGGGCGACGCGGACGCCGACATTGCCGCCGCCATCCTCGGCCGGGGCCGCTCGAGCCGCTTGTATCGCAAGCTGGTCTACGAGATGCAGATCGCCCAGGACGTGTCGGTCAATCAACAGTCGTTGATGCTCGGCTCGCAATTCCAGATTGCGGCGACCGCGCGGCCCGGGCATACGCTCGACGAAATCGAGCGCGCCGTCAACGCGGAGCTCGAGGCGTTTCGCACCAGCGGTCCCGAGGCGCGGGAAGTCGAGCGCGCCCGCAATACCATCGAGACGCAGATCATCACGGGCCTCGAAACACTGGGCGGCTTCGGCGGCGTGGCCGATCGGCTCAACTCCTACAACCATTTCCTGAAGACGCCCGACTACCTGCAGCGCGACATCGCGCGCTATCGCGCGGTGACCCCGGCCAGCGTGCTGGCGTTCGCCAAGGCGCAACTCACGCCCAACGCGCGCGTCGTCGTCCAGGCGGTCAAGGGCACGCCGAACCTGAGCGCGCCGCCGACCCCGCCCGCGGCGCCGTCGACGCCAGGACAGGGCGCCGAGTCGATCAACGTCGATGAGCCCTGGCGGCAGACCATGCCGGTGCCGCCGGCATCGCGCACCTACATGCAGTTGCCGACGCCGGAATCGGCGACGCTGTCGAATGGCCTGACGCTGATCGTCGCGCCACGGCGCGGCCTGCCGGTGGTGGCCGCGAACCTGGTGATCCGGACGGGCAGCGACGCCAATCCGAAGGACGCGCCCGGCCTGGCCAACTTCACCGCCGCGATGCTCGACCAGGGCACCGCGTCACGCACCGCGCCGCAGATCGCCGATGACGTCGCGCAGCTCGGCGCGTCGTTGACGACCGCCAGCACGATGGACGCGTCGACACTCGCGACGCGCTCGTTGAAGAAGAACTTCCCGGCCGCGCTGACCATCCTCGCCGACGTGGTGCAGCATCCGTCGTTCCCCGCGGCCGAGATCGATCGTCAGCGCACCGCGCGGCTCGGACAGTTGACGCAGCAACGCGAGAACGCGCAGGCGCTCGCGTCGAAGATCGTCGCCAACGTGCTCTACGGCACCGATCATCCGTACGGCTACACCGAGCTCGGCACCGAAGCGTCGCTGAAGGCGATGACGCGCGAACAGATGGAAGCGTTCTGGCGCCAGAACTTCGTCCCCAACAACGCCGCCCTCGTCGTGGCCGGCGACATCTCGCTGGCCGAACTGAAACCGCTCGCCGAAAAGGCGTTCGGCGCCTGGCAGCGCGGCACGCCGGCGTCGCCGACGCTTGCCGTTCCCGCCAACACCGCGTCACGCATCGTCATCGTCGATCGCCCGGGCGCGCCGCAGACGCAGCTGCGCGTGGCGATGATCGGCGCGGAGCGCGCCGCCGCCGATTTCAGGCCCGCGCAGGTGATGAACACCGCCCTGGGCGGCCTGTTCTCGAGCCGCATCAACATGAACCTGCGCGAGAAGAACGGCTATACCTACGGCGCCAGTTCTCAATTCGCATTTCGCAAGGGCCCGGGCCCGTTCCAGGTGGCGAGCGGCGTGCGCACGGACGTCACCGGTCCCGCGGCGGCGGAGATCATCAAGGAGTTGAAGGGCATCAGCGCCTCGGCAATGCCCGCCGACGAGTTGAAGCGATCGAAGGACGCGCTGGCGTATTCGCTGCCGGGCGCGTTTGAGACGAGCGCCGGCACCGCGGCCAGCCTGGCCAACGTCTACACGTTCAATCTCGGTCTCGATTACTACGCCCACTATGCGGAATCGGTCTACGCCGTCACGGCCGATCAGGCCCTGGGCGCGGCCAAGCATTACCTCGTGCCCGATCGTTTCGTGGTCGTCGCCATCGGTGACCGCGCCAAGATCGAGCCGGAATTGAAAAAGCTGAACCTGCCGATCGAGATTCGCGACGCCGACGGCAAGATCATCAAGTAACAGAGCGTGACGTCACGGATGGCGATTACCTTGACAGCGGCCGTGAACGCCGCGATTCGCGCGCACGGCCGCGAGACATTCCCGCACGAATGTTGCGGTGCGCTGTTGGGAAAGGACGGTGCGGTCCGCGAAGCATTCGCGCTGCCGAACACCACCGAAGAAGGGCCGCGGCGTCGATTCCTGGTGAGGCCCGACGATTACCGCGTCGCGGAGAAGCGCGCGCGCGAAGCCGGGCTCGACTTGCTCGGCTTCTACCACTCGCATCCGGACCATCCGGCGCGGCCGTCGCAATTCGATCTCGATCACGCGTGGCCGTCGTTCTCCTACGTGATCGTGTCGGTGATGTCCGGTGAAGACAAGTTGTTGACGTCGTGGCGACTGAAAGAGGATCGCTCGGCATTCGATGAAGAAAGTGTAGAGGCGGGTCTTTAGGCCCGCCTGTGTGAGAGACCTATGGCGACAAAGATTCTGATTCCGACGCCGCTGCGCCCGTTCACCGACAAGCTCGATGCGGTCGAGATCGACGGCGCGACCATCGGCGAACTGCTGCAGAACCTGACGACGAAGTACGGCGGGCTCAAGCAGCATTTGTACGCGGCCGACGGCAAGCTGCGCAGCTTCGTCAACGTTTACGTCAATGACGATGACATCCGCTATTTGCAGAAGGATCAGACGCCGCTGAAGGCGGGCGATACGGTGAGCATCATCCCGTCGGTCGCGGGCGGCGTGCCGGTCGCGACCGAAACGTTGCCGGAACTTTCCGGCGACGAGATCAAGCGCTACAGCCGGCATTTGATCATGCCGGAGGTCGGCCTCGAGGGGCAGCGCAAGCTGAAGGCCGCGAAGGTGCTGTGCATCGGCGCGGGCGGGCTGGGATCGCCGGCGGCGATGTATCTCGCCGCCGCGGGCGTCGGCACGATCGGCATCGTCGATTTCGACGTCGTCGACTTCAGTAATTTGCAGCGGCAGATCATTCACGGCACGCCCGACGTCGGCCGCACGAAGCTCGCGTCGGCGAAGGATCGCCTGAACGCGCTCAACCCGAACGTGAAGATCGAGACCTACGACGAGGCGCTCAGCTCCGAGAACGCGCTGCGCCTGTTCCAGGGCTACGACGTGATCGTCGACGGCACCGATAATTTCCCGACGCGCTATCTCGTCAACGACGCCTGCGTGCTGCTCGGGATTCCCAACGCCTACGGCAGCATCTTCCGTTTCGAAGGACAGGCGTCGGTGTTCGCGACCAAGGATGGTCCGTGCTATCGCTGCCTCTATCCCGAGCCGCCGCCCCCCGGACTCGTGCCGAGCTGCGCCGAAGGCGGCGTGTTCGGCGTGCTGCCCGGCATCATCGGCGTGATCCAGGCGACCGAAACGATCAAGTTGATTCTCGGCGCCGGCGAGCCGCTGATTGGCCGCTTCCTGATTTACGACGCGCTGCGGATGCGTTTCCGCGAATTGAAGCTGCGCAAGGACGCGGATTGCCCGGTGTGCGGGACGCATCCGACCGTGACGAAGCTGATCGACTACGAGCAGTTCTGTGGAGTGGCGCCGCATCAGCTCGCGGCCGCCGCGGCGCCGGTGACCAACGCCGACGCGCTGACCTCGACTGAGCTCAAGTCGGAACTCGATCGCGGCGACACGGTGGTGATCGTGGACGTCCGCGAGCCGCAGGAATTCCAAATCAACCGCCTGCCGGGCTCGATCCTGATCCCGCTCGGCGACCTGCCGAAGCGCTACGTCGAGCTCGACCCGAACGCGAACATCGTGACCCAGTGCAAGTCGGGGATGCGGAGCGCCAAGGCGCAGGATTTCCTTCGTTCCAAAGGGTTTACGAAGGTCCGCAACCTGACCGGCGGCGTCCTTGGCTGGATCGACCAGGTCGATCCAAGCCAGCCGAAGTACTGAAGTCCTAGGGTCCTAGGGTCTTAGGGTCTTAAGGTCCTAAGACCCTAGGACTTAGGACCCTAAGACCCTAGGACTTAGGACCCTAAGACCTCCGTCTTGAGACGGTGTCTCAGGATCATATACGTCTTGCCCGGTCGGAGTTCACGGCCTAAAATAGGACTGCCGCGGTCGTATATCGGCAGGCGGCAACACTATGTTGAGACTTTCCAAGAAATCCGACTACGCGTTGATCTCGATGAAGCACCTGGCGATGCGTCCGGATGCCTCGTCGAGCGCCCGCGAGATCTCCGAGTCGTACGACATCCCGCTGGAACTCCTGGCCAAGGTGCTGCAGCGGCTGGTGCGCGCGCGGCTGTTGGTGTCGGTGCAGGGCACGCGTGGCGGGTACCGGCTGGGTCGCCAGGCGGCGCTGATCTCGGTGGCGGACGTGATCCAGGCGGTCGATGGTCCGGTCACCGTGACCGCGTGCTCGACCGACGATCACAACTGCGATCAATACACGAAGTGCAGCATTCGCGACCCGCTCTGGAAGATCAAGAACCGCATCCTCGATGCGTTGAATACCGTGAGCGTTGCGGAGATGGCCGTGGAAGCCGACGCGCCGGCGCCGGTGCAAACCCACACGGTGACGCGAATGATGTTTGTGCCACCCATTGGAGAAGAGAGGTCTTAGGGACCCAGGGTCCCAGGGTCTTAATTTAAGACCCTCAGACTCTAAGACCCTAAGTCCTCGGCGAAGCGAATGATTTATCTCGATCACCACGCGACCACACCTGTGGATGCGCGTGTGCTCGAGACGATGCTGCCGTTCTTCACCGAGAAGTTCGGGAACGCGGCGAGCCGGCAACATCGATGGGGTTGGGACGCGTCGGACGCGGTCGAGCAGGCGAGAAAACAGATCGCCGCGTTGATCGGCGCCGGCAGCAAGGACATCGTCTTTACGAGCGGCGCCACGGAAGCGAACAACCTTGCGATCAAGGGGTTGGCCAGGGCCACGGAAGGCACCGAACGCGCAGACGTCAGACGCGATCACATCGTCACGATTGCCACTGAGCATCAGGCCGTGTTGGACCCGATCGGCAGGTTGCACCGCCAAGGTTGGCGAGTCACCGTGGTCCCCGTGGAGTCAGACGGGCTGGTCGACGTGAAGTTGCTCGACGATGCGATCACCGAGCGGACGTTACTCGTCAGCGTGATGACGGCCAATAACGAGATCGGCGTGTTGCAGCCGATTCGGGCCATTGCCGACGCCGCGCATGCGAAGGGCGCGTTGTTGCACACCGACGCGGTCCAGGCCATCGGCAAGGTGCCGTTCGATGTCGGCGCGCTCGATGTGGACTTCGCGTCGATCAGCGCGCACAAGGTCTACGGACCCAAAGGCGTCGGCGCCTTGTATGTGCGACGGCGACGAGACATCAAGATCGCCGCGGAGATCGATGGCGGCGGTCACGAGCGCGGGATGCGGTCGGGCACGTTGAACGTGCCGGGCATCGTCGGGTTCGGGCGCGCCGCGGACATTGCGCGCGAGGAGATGCCGGCCGAGTCGAAGCGCGTGGCGGCACTGCGCGACCGGTTGCTGGAGCGGTTGAAAGCGGCGACGGACGGGCTGTCGGTGAATGGCGCGATGCCGCCGCGGCTGCCCGGCAATCTGAATGTCAGCTTCGCCGGCATCGACGGGGAAGCGTTGCTGGTCAGCCTCGACGACATCGCGGTGTCTTCGGGCGCGGCGTGCACGCAGGCGGAACCATCGCACGTGTTGACGGCGTTGGGACTGCCAAAGGAACGAGCGCTGGCGTCGCTGCGATTTGGGATTGGCCGCTCGACGACGGTTGAAGACGTTGATTACGCCGCGGAGAAGATCAGCAGTGTCGTCGCGCGGTTGCGACAGATGTCACCGGTTTAGGGTGCGTACGGGTGCCTTGGTGCCAAGGGGTTAGTGCCAAGTGCGGTATTCGGATGCCGTCTTGAAGCGAGTGCGCGAATTGAAGCGCGTGGGGTCACTCGAAGGTGAGCACGTCGGGACGGGTGAAGTGGGAACGCTGGATGACGGCACGGTGATGCGCATCCAGGTGAGGCGCGACGGCGATCGGATTACCGAGGCGCGCTTCAAGGTGTTCGGATGCAGCGCCGCCATCGCGAGCGCGAGCCTCGTGGCCGAGTGGCTCGAGGGCGCGACGATGGATGAGGCGAGGGCGCTGACACCGGAACGCATCGTGCAGACGTTGGATCTGGCGCCGGAGCGCGCGCACGTCGCGCGCCTGGCGGTTGATGCGGCACGTAAGGCAGTAGCCGACGGCGGACGGCCGAAGGCTGAAGGCGGAATGAATGATTCAGATCACTGACAGCGCGGCTCGCGTCATCGAGAAGCAGCTGACCAAGCAGCAGAAGCCCGGCGGCGGCCTGCGGATCGCCGTCAAGGCCGGCGGCTGCTCGGGGTTCAGTTACGTGTTTGCGTTCGACGCCGCGGCGAAAGACACCGACGAAGTGTTCGCAGGATCGAATGGCGCCAAGGTGTTCATCGATCCACGGAGTTTGAAGCTGCTCGATGGGACGGTGCTCGATTTTGACGAGCACAACCTGATGGCCACCAGTTTCACCTTGAAGAATCCGCACGCCAAGAGCACGTGCGGATGCGGCGAGAGCTTTTCAGCGTAGTGAAAAGTCAAAAGTTAAAAGTTTAAAAATGAGCACAGCGACGAAGCAAATCGAAGAACTGGCGAATACCGAATACAAGTACGGGTTCGTCACCGACACCGAGCAGGACATCATCCCGGTCGGCCTCAATGAGGACGTGGTCCGTCTGATCTCGTCGAAGAAGGGCGAGCCCGAGTGGCTGCTCGACTGGCGCCTGAAGGCGTTCCGCGCGTGGCTCAAGATGGAAGAGCCGCACTGGCAGAATGTCACCTTCGCGCCGATCGACTACCAGGGCGTGAGCTATTACGCCGCGCCGTCGGAAAAGAAGAAGCTCAACAGCCTGGACGAGGTCGATCCCGAGATTCGCGCCACCTTCGACAAGCTCGGGATTCCGATCGAAGAGCAGAAGCTCCTCTCGAACGTCGCGGTCGACGCGGTGTTTGATTCGGTGTCGGTCGCGACAACGTTCCGCAGCAAGCTGGCGGAGCTCGGCATCATCTTCTGTTCGTTCTCGGAAGCGGTGAAGGACCATCCCGAGCTGGTCAAGCAGTACGTCGGCTCGGTCGTGCCGCACACCGACAACTATTTCGCGGCGCTCAACTCCGCGGTGTTCAGCGACGGCAGCTTCGTCTACATCCCGAAGGGCGTGCGCTGCCCGATGGAGCTGTCGACCTACTTCCGCATCAACGCCAAGAACACCGGCCAGTTCGAACGCACGCTGATCATCGCCGACGAAGGCGCCACCGTCAGCTATCTCGAAGGCTGCACGGCGCCGATGCGCGACGAGAACCAGCTGCACGCGGCGGTCGTCGAGCTGGTGGCGCACACGGACGCGACCATCAAGTACTCGACCGTCCAGAACTGGTACCCCGGCGACAAGAACGGCAAGGGCGGCATCTACAACTTCGTCACCAAGCGCGGCATCTGCAAGGGCGATCGCTCGAAGATCACCTGGACCCAGGTGGAAACCGGGTCGGCGGTGACGTGGAAGTATCCGAGCTGCATCCTGCAGGGCAACGACTCGGTCGGCGAGTTCTACTCGGTCGCCGTCACCAACAACTTCCAGCAGGCCGACACCGGCACCAAGATGATCCACTTGGGCAAGAACACCCGCAGCACGATCGTCTCGAAGGGCATTTCCGCCGGCCGCGGCCAGAACACCTATCGCGGCGCCGTCAAGATCGGCAAGAACGCCAGCAACGCGCGCAACTATTCGCAGTGCGACTCGCTGCTGATCGGCGATCGCTGCGGCGCGCACACCTTCCCGTATCTCGAAATCAAGAACACCACCGCCAAGGTGGAGCACGAAGCGTCGACGTCGAAGATCGGCGAAGACCAGATTTTCTACTGCGAGTCCCGCGGCATTGCCAAGGAAGACGCGATCAACATGATCGTCAACGGCTTCTGCAAGGAAGTGTTCCGCGAACTGCCGATGGAATTCGCGGTCGAAGCACAAAAACTGTTGGGCATTTCGCTCGAAGGTTCAGTCGGTTAATGGAGAGCGACGGCTTCAGCCGTCGCTGTGAGACATGCTGCTAGAAGTCAAGAATCTGAAAGTTCGCGTCGAAGACAAGGAAATCCTCAAGGGCATCAACCTGACGGTGAAGTCCGGCGAAGTGCACGCCATCATGGGTCCCAACGGATCCGGCAAGAGCACGTTCGCGAGGGCGTTGTCGGGGCACCCCGGCTACGAAATCACCGACGGCCAGGTCCTCTATAACGGCCAGGACCTGCTCGACATGGATCCGGACGAGCGCGCGCGCGAAGGCGTGTTCATGGCGTTCCAGTACCCGGTGGAAATTCCCGGCGTCAACAACGCCTACTTCCTGAAGGCGGCGCTGAATGCCAAGCGCAAGCAGCAGGGCCTCGACGAGCTCGACGCCATGGACTTCATGAAGCTGGTCAAGGAAAAGCTCAAGCTGCTGCACGTCGACGACTCGCTGCTGCAGCGATCGGTCAACGAAGGGTTCTCGGGCGGCGAGAAGAAGCGCAACGAGATCTTCCACATGGCGGTGCTCGAGCCGACGCTGGCGCTGCTCGATGAGACCGATTCCGGCCTCGACATCGACGCGCTGCGCGTCGTTTCCGAAGGCGTCAACGCGATGCGCAGCCCCGAGCGCGCGTTCATCGTCGTGACCCATTACCAGCGCCTGCTCAACTACATCGTGCCCGACCACGTGCACGTGCTGAGCGACGGCAAGATCGTGCGATCGGGCGGCCGTGAACTGGCGCTCGAACTGGAAGAAAAAGGCTACGCGGGCCAGACCGCGGCGGGAGCGCGCAAGTAATGGAGACGATGGTCTCATCACCCGCGTGGGTGAAAGAGCGGCGCGAGGCCGCGGCGAAGCGATTTGCCGAGGTAGGCTTTCCGACGACGCGCCAGGAAGATTGGCGGTTTACGAACATCGCGCCGATCGCCGAATCGAAGTTCGCGCCCGCGCAGGGATCGTTTGCGCAGGCGGCCTCGTTGATCGAGTCGGTGCAGGTGCCCGGCGCGGTCCGCCTGGCGATCGTCAACGGTCAATTCGCGGCCGGCGTGTCGGACCTCAGCACCCTGCCGAAAGGGCTTCGCATTGCGGGACTGCGTGACGGCGCGCGGGACGGCACCGATGGTCTCGAGCAGCACCTCGGCAAGGTCTTCAACATCGAGGCGCATCCGTTCGCGGCCCTCAACACCTCGTTGCTCGACGACGGCGTGGCGATTTTCGTGACCGCCGGCTGCGTCATCGAAACGCCGATTCACATCGTCGTCGTGACGGGCGCCGACGGCAAGGCCGTGCAGGCGCACCCGCGCGTGCTGGTCGTCGCCGGCGCCAACAGCGAGGTGAAGGTCGCGCAGACCTTTATCGGCACGCCCGGCGCGGAGTACTTCAACAACGCGGTCGCGGAAGTGGTGGTCGGCGAGGGCGCGCACGTCACCCTCTACACGGACCAGCGCGAATCGGAACGCGCGTTTCATCTGGCGAACATCCAGGCGCATGTCTCGGCCAGGGGCGTGTTCGAATCGCACGCCTTCTCGACCGGCGCGCGCATCCAGCGCCACGACATCGGGATCGCGTTGAAGGGTGAAGGCGCGGACTGCACCATGAACGGCGTCTATCTCGCCGACGGCGAGCGCCTGCTCGATACGCATACCTCGCTCGATCATGCGATGCCGCACTGCACCAGCCACGAGGTCTACAAGGGCATCCTCGCCGGCAAGGCCAAGGCGGTCTTCAACGGCCGCATCATCGTGCGCCTCGACGCGCAGAAGACGGATGCCAAGCAGACCAATCGCGCGTTGTTGTTGTCGGACGATGCGACCATCAACTCGAATCCGCAGCTCGAGATTTTCGCGGATGACGTGAAGTGCACGCACGGCGCGGCGGTGGGGCAGCTCGATGAAGAGGCGATGTTCTACCTGCAGGCGCGCGGACTGAATCGCGTCGAGGCCCGCGACATGCTGCTGCATGCGTTTGCCGGCGAAGTGATGGAGGGCCTGAAGATCCCGGCGCTGCGCGAGCAGATCGAGAGCAACTTCTTCACCGCGCTCGCGCGAGACGTCGCGTCGCGGCCATTACTATGAGCACCAGCACCCTCGCTGACGGCCGACGGCTGAAGGCCGAAGGCTTCGACATTCGAAAGGTCCGCGCGGATTTTCCGATCCTGTCGGAGATCGTGCACGGCAAGCCACTGGTCTATCTCGACAGCGCCAACACGAGCCAGAAGCCGCTGGCGGTGATCACGGCGACCGACGATTACTACCGCCACGCCAACGCCAACATTCATCGCGCGACGCACTTGTTGAGCGAACGCGCCACCGCGCTCTACGAGGGCGCGCGCAAGAAGGCGGCGGCGTTCCTGAACGCCGCCGATCCGCACACCATCGTGCTGACCAAGGGCACGACCGACGGCATCAACCTGGTCGCGCAAAGCTACGGCCGGACGTTCCTGAAGGCCGGCGACGAGATCGTGCTGTCGTGGCTGGAGCATCACTCGAACATCGTGCCGTGGCAGATGCTGGCCGGGCAGGTCGGCGCGACGATCAAGGTCGTGTCGATCAACGAGGCGGGCGAGCTGGATCTCGAGGAGTACGCGCGGCTGCTGTCGCCGCGGACCAGGATCGTCGCCGTCGGCCACGTCTCGAATGCCCTGGGGACGATCAATCCGATCAAGTCGATGATCGCGCAGGCGCACGCCGCCGGCGCGGTGGTGCTGGTGGACGGCGCGCAGGCCGCGCCGCATCTCGCGATCGACGTGCAGGACCTCGACTGCGACTTCTACGTGTTGTCGAGCCACAAGATGTTCGGGCCGACCGGCACCGGCGTGCTGTACGGGCGCAAGAGCTTGCTCGAAGCGATGCCGCCGTATCAAGGTGGCGGCGATATGATCGCCTCGGTCACCTTCGCGAAGACCGAATACAACCACATTCCCTACAAGTTCGAGGCCGGCACGCCGAACATCGCCGGCGTGGCGGGCTTCGGCGCCGCGATCGACTACCTGGCGACGATCGATCGCGCGGCGGCGCTCGCGCACGAAGACGATGTGCTCGCCTATGCGACCGCGCGCATCAAGGAGATTGCCGGCGTCCGCGTCATCGGCGAAGCGAAGCACAAGACCGGCGTGCTGTCGTTCGTGCTCGACGGCGCGCATCCGCATGATGCCGGCACGATCCTCGATCAGCAGGGCATCGCGGTGCGCACCGGCCAGCACTGCGCGCAACCGGTGATGGACAAGTACTGCATCCCGGCGACGATCCGCGCCTCGCTCGGCATCTACAACACGCGCGAAGACATCGACGCGATGGTGCGGGGGTTGCACAAAGTAAAGGAGGTCTTAGGGACCTAGGGACTTAGGGTCTTAACGACCCCCAAGACCCTAAGACCCTAAGACCCTAAGACCCTAAGACCCTAAGACCCTAGGACCGTATGTCTGAACTGACCGATCTCTACCAGGAAGTGATCCTCGATCACAATCGCCGTCCGCATAACTTCCGCGTCATCGACGATGCGTCGGCGAAGCGGGAGGGGTATAACCCGCTGTGCGGCGACCGGTTGACGTTGTACCTGACCCTCGACGGCGAGGTGATCAAGGACGCGTCGTTTCAAGGCCAGGGCTGCGCGATCTCGAAGGCCTCGGCGTCGTTGATGACGGACGCGATCAAGGGCAAGACCGTCGCCGAAGCCCGCGACCTGTTCGAACATTTCCACGCGATGATCACGTCCGATACCGAGACGGTTGCCGAAGACCTCGGCAAGTTGTCGGTATTCGCCGGCGTGCGCGAATTTCCCACGCGCATCAAGTGCGCCAGCCTCGCCTGGCACACCATGAAGGCGGCCGTCGCACACGACAGCGACGCGCCGGTATCCACCGAATGACATACCTCCCAACGATGACCACAGGCGGCCTGCCGGAAGACAGCGCCGCTCATGAAGTCAGCCAGTCGACGGCCGACATCACCCCCGATCCCGTCAAGATGGGCGAGATCGCGCCGAAAGTGATCGAGGCGCTGAAGACGGTCTATGACCCCGAGATCCCGGTCAACATCTTCGAGATGGGCCTCATCTATGACGTGATCATCGACGCGGCCGGCCAGGTCGGCGTCAAGATGACGTTGACGGCGCCGGCGTGTCCCGCGGCGCAGTCGTTGCCCATCGAAGTGCGCGACAAGGCCCGCGGCGTCGAGGGCGTGACCGACGCGAAGGTCGAGGTCGTGTGGGATCCGCCCTGGACCAAAGACCGCATGTCGGACGCGGCCAAGCTGCAGCTGGGAATGTTGTAATCAGGTCAGCAGGTCATCAGGTCATCAGGTCAGCAGGTCAGCAGGTCATCAGGTCAGCAGGTCAGCAGGTCATCAGGTCAGCAGGTCATCAGGTCAGCAGGTCAGCAGGCCAGCAGGCAAGCAAAGGCGTCATAATCGAAGTATGCGGGGCCTTGCTTCGTTCGTGTTCATCGTTTGCCTCGCGACGCCGGGCTTTGCCCAGGATCAGCAGCCGGCCCCCACGCCCGATCCTCAAATCGACGTCACCAAGCTCGGCGTGTCGCTCTCGCGCATCCAGAAGGGGCTGTTCATCGCCGAGGCCCGGGCGAAGCAGGGCGGCGATGCCATGCATCTCGAGTTCAACGTCCAGGTCTACGGCCAGTCACCCAAGATCGAAGTCCTGAAGGGGCTCGACCTGTTCAACGGCGCGGTGCCCGGCACGGCGCCGAGCCATGGCCAGATGATCGAGTACTGGACACCGCAGATCTATCGCACTCCGGGGCTGCCGATCTCGGCGCTTGCCATGTGGGCGGCGCAGCATTTCTGGGAGAAGAGCAAGAAGACGAAGTGCGAAGAGGAAATCGCCGCGTATCGCGACCTCGTGATGCAAGGTGTCAGCGTCTCCGCGCCGCGCTGCACGCAGTAAACTTCCCCCTGTGAAGGTCGACCTTCTCATCTGTACCGCCACCGATCTCGAATCCGCCCTGCTGCGCGAGCGGCTGGGCGATCGCCTGGGCGTCCAGGTCCTGCGCACTGGCGTCGGTCCCGTGAACGCCGCCATCGCCGTGACACGGCGGCTGGCGCGCGAGGTCCCGGCGGCGATCGTGGTGTGCGGGATTGGCGGCGCTTATCCAGGTTCGGGACTGCGCGTTGGCGACGTCGCGTGTGCGGCGATGGAGTCGTACGGCGATCTTGGCTCGGCCAGCCCCACCGGGTTTCTCGACATGAAAGCGCTCGGCTTCCCGGTGATCAACGGATCGACGCCGATTTACAACGATCTGCCGATGCAGATCTTCCCGGCATCGGAGCAGCGAAAGTTCATCACGGTCTCGACCTGTTCAGGCACCGATGCGGCAGCGAAAGCGATCGAAGCGCGCACCGGCGGGGGCGTTGAGAACATGGAAGGCGCCGCGGTGGCCCACGTCGCCCATCTCTACGGCGTGGCCGTCGGCGAAGTGCGCGGCATCAGCAACATGGTGACCAATCGAGATACCAGCGCCTGGCGGATCACGGATGCCGCCATCGCGGCGCAGGAGGCAGTGCTCGCGTGGATCGATCGCCAGTGAACTTTGCGTTCTCTCCGTGTCCGAACGACACGTTTGCCTTTCATGCGCTGGTGCACGGGCTGGTCGCCGGGCCGGCGGTCGTTCCGCACATGGACGACATCGAAGCGCTGAACATCCGCGCGGGCGGCCCCGATGCGGAAGTCACCAAGGTCTCGATCAACGCCTACGGACATGGTCTTCGCGATCGCTACATTCTGCTGCGCGCCGGCGGGGCCGCGGGCTTCGGGGTCGGTCCGATCATCGTCGCCAAATCCGCGCGGCCGGTGGGCGGGCGAGTGGCCATCCCAGGCGAACGCACCACGGCCGCATTGTTGTTACGCCAGATCGGAAAGTTCGAAACCGTGGTGATGCGTTTCGATCAAATCGAAACCGCCATCCTGTCCGGCGAGGTTGATTGTGGCGTGCTGATTCACGAGGGCCGGTTTACTTACGAAGCCAGGGGCCTGACACTGATCGCCGATCTCGGCACCATCTGGGAAGAGCGCATGCATTGCCCGCTGCCGCTCGCCGCAATTGCCATCCGCCGCGACCTGGCGCCGCAACTCGCGCCCGCGATCGATCGCGCGCTGCGAGCCAGCGTCGAATACGCGTTTGCGCATCCCGAAGCGAGCCGGGACTACGTCGCCAGGCACGCGCAGGAGATGGATCCCGATGTGACGGCGCGCCACATCAAGCTGTATGTCAACGATTACACGCTGGCGCTGGATGAATCCGCGGTGAGGAAAATGCTGGAGTGGGGAGAGCGCGAGGGAGTGTTCCCTCGCGCCAACCCGGACTTGCCGATCTTTGTGTGATGGCTGCAGGCGGGTCTAAAGACCCGCCTCTACAACCTAGGGCTTGGCGCCCGGCGCGGCCGGCGCCAGCGACGGCAGCTTGCCCTTCGTCTCGATCACGCGGCGCGCGAGCACGTTATCGACCTTCGCGTCGTTGCGGAGCGCGGTGAGATACGCGGCGCGAATCAACTGTTCCTTGCGGCCCTTCAGCGTCGAGCTGATCGCTTCCTTCACCGAGGGCATGCTCAGATCCTTCTGGCCCTTCGAATCGCGCGCGATGGTGAGGACGATGGTGTGCGCGCCACCCTGGCTGACCAGCTGCACCGTGCCGGGCGCGGACTTGAACACCGCGTCACGAAGCGCCGGCGGCGCCTGCGCCAGCTGCGACACCGGCACGAAGCCAAGATCGCCGCCACGCTGCGCCGACTCGCCGTCTTCCGAATAATCCGCGGCCAGGTCGCCGAACGGCGTGCCGCCCTTTAACTTCTGCATCAGCATCTGCGCCTTGGCCGTCGCTTCCTGCGGCGTCGAGGCGTCATCGCCGGTCCGGTTGGTGCGCTGCGGGTCGCGCACCGGCGTGACCACGATCTGGGCGATGTGCACGGCGTCCTCGGTGCGATTGAACGACGCCTTGTTCGCCTCGTAGAACGCGGTGATGTCGGCGTCGGTGACGCCGATCTTGTCGGCGACTTCCTTGTCGACCACCTTCTGCGCGAGCAGGTTCTTGCGCAGGTCCTCGCGCATGTCGGCGGCGCTCAGGTTGCGGCTCTTCAGCTCCTGCTGGAACGCCTCCTCCGGGATATTGGCCTTGGCCTCGAGATAGGCCTTGTCGAGTTCGGCCTCCGGCAATTCCACTTTCAGTTCCTTGGCCTTGGCGAGCAGCAGGTCCTGCACGATCAGCTCGTTGAGGAGATTCAGCTTCGCGGTCAGCGCCTCTTCTTCGGCCGGCTGCTGGCCCGCCGGCGCGGCGCGCCGATACGCCTTCTCCACATCGTCGCGCGTAATCTCGTGGTCGTTGACCACGGCCCAGGCGTTGGCGGACGCGGGCTTCGACGAAACGGTGGCGCCGGTACCCGGCGTCTTGTTACAGGCCGAGGCCAGTACGGCCAAGGCGAGGACAACAGCGATTCTATTCATCCAGATATTGTAGCCGCGGCCTGCCGAATCACATCGTGCAGCCGTGTGACGCCTTCGGTCAGGGCCGCCGGCCCGGGTTGGAGGATATAAGTGGACTTCACTTCGTAGATTTGGCCGTTCTTGACGGCCGGCACGCCCTGCCACCCCGGCCTGGCGGCGATCCGCTCCTTGCGCACCGGTTTGCCGCACCAGGAGCCGATGATCACGTCGGGCGCCCGCGCGATCACCTGCTCGCCGGTCACGATGCGGTCTTTCGCCAGGCTCGCATTGGCGAGCTCCGGAAAAATCGGATCGCCGCCGGCTATCTCGACGAGCTCCTCCGTCCACCGGATGCCGCTGATCAGCGGGTCGTACCACTCCTCGAAAAACACCCTGGGACGGCGCGGCAGTGCCGTGGCGCGCTCGCGAATGTCATCGAGGCCGCGCCGCAGGGTGTCGACGAGCGCCGCGCCCTTTTCCGGCACGCCGACGATGCCGGCGAGGACGCGGATCATCTGCAGGATCTCGGCGACGCTGCGCTGATTGAAGGTGAAGACCGGATAGCCGCGCTTGACGAGATCGGTGGTGATTTCGGCCTGGAGATCCGAGAACGCGAGGATCAGATCCGGCTTGAGGGCGTCGATCTTATCGTAGCGCGCATGAAGAAACGACGAGACCTTGGGTTTCTGGCGCGCCTCCGGCGGGCGCACGGTGTAGCCGGAGATGCCGACGACACGATCGCCCTCGCCGAGGAGATACAACGTCTCGGTGGTTTCCTCGGTGAGGCAGACGATGCGTTCAGGGTGCTTTGCCACGAAGGTCACGAAGGACTACGCAGGTCGCGAAGACAACATTAGATCGGAAAACACGAAGCCATCTCGGTCGACAGTGTCACCAACGGTCAGCTTGATCTCTTCGGTGAACATTGGGCCGGCGCATGCAAAGGAGTGGAATTCGCCATTCTCGCCGCACGGATCGATGCCTTCCGGCAGATCGTTCAACAGCTGCTGATCGAAGGACCGACCTGCGAAGGACCGATCGAGCTTGCGTGGGTCGACGCAGGTGAGGCGCGCCTCGAGGCCCGCTTCGATCATGTCGCGCGCGAGGTCGCGCGTCGGCTTCGTCTTCCAGATCGGGAAGAGCGGTTCGAGCCCGGAGCCGGCGAGGCGATCTTCGCGATAGCGGCGCACGTCCTCGAGAAACAGGTCGCCGAAGGCGGCGTGCGTGAATCCGTCAGCGACGAATCCGGCGATCGCGGCCCGCATGATCGATTCGTATTGCTCGTTGGAACATGGCCAGGGCAGCGGCACGACGTGCAGCGCCAACCCCGCGGCCTTTGCTTGCGCCTCGAGCAACTCGCGCCTGACCGCGTGCATCGCGACGCGATCGAACGCCTGGTTGGTCGTCGTCAGGAGCCCGGCAACGGCTCCCGGGTGTTGCTGGTTCAGCATGTGCAGCATCCACGCGGAGTCCTTGCCGGTCGACCAGGAGACGAGAATTTTCATGGATGGAGGGCTCTCGCCATCTTGTCAATGCCGTCGATGACACGCGGGCCCGGGACGGTCAGGCCGGGGCCGTTGAGAATAATCACGCGTTTGTTTTTCACCGCGGGGACCGAGCCGAGCGCGGACCACGGATCGAGCACGGCCTTGAGGTCCGCATCGTTGAGCCGATTCGCGGCGTTCAGTTCGAGGATGACGTCGGGGCGGCGCGCGAGGATCAGCTCGGTACTGACCTGCGCCGACTCCTTGTCGATGTCCTTCAGCACATCCTCGCCGCCGGCGACCTCGAGCATGTCGTGCAGGAAGCCGCGGCCGGCGCTCGCGTAGATGTTTCGCAACGAGCCGGGCTCGCGTCCGAAGACCAGCAACGTTTTCGGTCTCGGCTTGCCGGCGACGCGCGCCTTGATGCCGTCGATCGAGGCCTGCATCGCGCGCGCGGCCCGTTCCGCCTGGTCGGCGTGACCCGTCCGCGCCCCGAGCGCACGCATTGTCACCATGATGTGCTCGAGGCCGGCGTGGCGATAGTCGAAGAAGGGGATCGACACGGCCTTGAGCTGCGTCTGCAGATCGACCTGGCTGCCGTAGGTGATGACCAGGTCCGGCCGCAGCGCGATGATGCGCTCGGTGTCGGGATCGACGAGCGCGCCGACGGTGGGCAGCGAACGCACTTCGGGCGGCTCGACATCGTACGAACTGACGGCGACGACCTGCGGTCCGGCGCCGATGGCGAAGAGCATCTCCGTCACGTTGGGGACGAGGGAGATGATCCGCTTCGGTGGGGTCTGTGCGAAAACCCCTGCCCAAACCCCTGCCACGAAGCACACAAAGTATACGAAGGCCGCGGCAAGGGTTCGTCTCATGATCTCTTCACCAATAACCACAGAAAGAAAGGGCCACCGATCAGCGCGGTGACGACACCGACCGGAATTTCGAGTGGCGACATCAGCGTCCGCGCCGCGAGGTCGCAGAGGACCAGGAACGCGGCGCCGAACAGGGCCGACGCCGGCAGCACGATGCGATGGTCGGACCCCACCAGCAATCTCACCAAGTGGGGCACGATGATCCCGATGAAGCCGATCGGGCCGCCGAGCGAGACCGCGGCGCCCGTCGCCAGCGAGGCGCTGAGAAAGGCGACGCGTTGCGCCCGCACGATATCCACGCCCTTGGCGGCCGCCGACTCCGCGCCGACACTCAACAGGTTGAGCGTGCGCGTCATCATCGCGAACGCCACGAACGAGACCACGACGAACGGCAGCGCCGCGAGGATCGGCGTGTAACTGGCCACGTCGAGGCCGCCCATCATCCAGCGAATGGCGCGCAGCGCCTCGGCGAAATCGGAGAGGTACTGCACGAACAGGATCAACGCCGAGAAGAAAGCGTTCAGCGTGACGCCGGCGAGCAGGAGCACGTTCGTCGACAATCCCCGGCGTTGCGACGCCGCCAGGGCGTAGACGATGCCGGTCGCGATCAACGAGCCGGCGAAACTCGCCAGTGGAATCGAGGTGACACCGAGCACGCTCAGTTCGAGGTTCGTGGTCACGGCCAGCATTGCGCCGAGCGAGGCGCCGGCCGACACACCGAGCGTGAACGGGGTGGCGAGGGGATTGCGCAGCATCGCTTGCAGGACCACGCCCGCGGCCGCGAGGGTCGCGCCGACCAGGCCGCCGGCCAGCACGCGCGGCAACCGCGCGACGAAGAAGATCTGCGCGTCGACGTTGTCGTCCCAGGGAATCGAGCGATCGAACGCGCGCGCCAGCGAAATCGGCGTGCTGCCCACCGTCGGCGCCCATACCATCACCGCGAACGCGACCAGCGCAAACGCGGAGGTAACGACGAAGACGCGACGGCGAATGGTCATCGGGCAATCCTTCGGACCGGCACCACCGTCATGTGGCCGGTTTCGTCGTGCACGTGCACATCCGCTTCGACGTCGTACAGCGCCAGGATGTTGTCGGGGGTCAGCACGTCAGCGGTCGGACCGGCGGCGAGGACACGACCGTCACGCATCAACACCAATTCGCGGCAGATCGATGCGGCCAGGTTCAAGTCGTGCGTCGAAATCGCCATCGTCACGCCATGCTCCTGGTTGAGGCGCGACAGCATCGAGGAGATGTCAAGCTGGTAGCCGAGGTCGAGGGAGGCGGTCGGTTCGTCGAGGAGCAGCAGCGTGGCCGATTGCGCGAGCGCGCCTGCGATGATCACGCGTTGTTTTTCGCCGCCGCTCAGTTCGTGGAAGAACCGCTGCGCGAGATGAATTGTGCCGGTGGCCGCCATCGCCTCTTCCGCGATCCGCACATCGTCCGGGCCTTCGACGGTGAAGACGCCGAGGTGCGCATGCCGGCCCATCAGCACCATTTCGATGGCGCGATATTCAAACGCGAGCTCGGTTTCCTGCGGCACGACGGCGATCCGGCGCGCGACTTCGCGCCTGGAGAGCTGATCGAGCGAGCGATCACCGAGCAGCACGCGGCCCGCGGACGGGCGACGCGTGCCGCTCAGCAACCGCAACAGCGTGGTCTTGCCGGAACCGTTTGGGCCGAGAATGCCGGCGAGCGCACCATCAGCGAGGCGGACGGTGACCCCGTCCACCACCAGCGGCGCGCCCGCGGCATACCGGAACGAAACGTTATCGGCCCACAGCAAATCGGGCACCCACGTAAGCCGTCCGGCCTGGAGCCGGAAAGCCCAGCACTTCTTCGTAGTCGCGATCGAACAGGTTCAGCGCGCGCGCGAAGATCTCAACGGCCTTCAGCGGACGGAACGAGGCGCCGATGTTGACGACGGCATGCCCGTCGTTCAGGTAGAGGCCGCCGCTCGGACCAAAGGCCGGCTCGGCGTCCAGTGCCTCGCCGCGAATCTGCAGCTGCGCGAATCCGGCCACGCGACCCTGGGTCAGCGACACGTCAAGCGATCCGGAGTGGCGTGGGCGCCGGAGCAGCGCGTCGCCGACGGCGTAGGGCGTGGGCGCCGCCGAGGAGCCGTTGACCGCGAGAATCTCGCTGTCGAGGAACGTGTAGTTGCCGCGCAGATCGACACCGGCGCTGAGGCGCCACGCCGCGGACCACTCCATGCCACGCGCGCGCGCGTTGGAAATGTTGTCGGTGCGATAGCGGCTGACGCCGGCAAAGGCACGGCCGACCGAGACGATCAGATCGGTGTAGGAATTGAAGAACGCGGTGGCATCGAGTTGCACGGCGCCCCTGGCAGCGGTGTGCGTGATGCCAAACTCGCCGCTCTTGCTGCGCTCCGGCTTCAACCCGGAGTTATCGGTGAACGCGATCTCGAAAGCATCCGGCGGACGAATGCCGGTGCCGAACGATCCGCGCAAGCGCGTGCGTTCGGTGGCGGCGAACGATGCCGCGACCTTCGGATTGATCGAGTTGATGGTTTCTTCCGGGAACGCCGGACGCGGCGAGAAGGCGAGCGGATCCGCCGCCAGGGCATCGCGCGTGATGCGTTCGCCGCGCACGCCAACGGTCAGCGTCGCGCGCTGGCCGGCGTTCCAGCGCGCTTCGCCGAACACGCCGAGCACGCCGCGCTCGATCGGCACCTGCCCACCGCTGCCCGCGGTGATGAACGTGCTGGCGCCGCTTTCGCCGAGCCATTCAAGGCCGCCGGAGAATCCCACCGCCGCGGAGGCGGCCACGTCGGTCTGGACGCGCGCGTGCGAACGATGTGAATTGCCGTCCGACGCGCCGAACTGGCTCCCGAAGTGCAGATCGTAATCGGCGACGTCGTACTCGACGCGTTGCCGCACGCGGCTGGCCGCGCCGAACCACGGCTGCATCCAGCGCGCGCCGCCACCGAGGCGCCTGGTGGTGCCGCGCGAAATGGTATCGACGCCCGAATAGCGGTGCGCGGGATCCGATCCGTATGCGCCCGCTGAACCGCGATCCGTGAACAGGTACTGAAATGATCCCTGCACGTCGCCACCGCTCCTCGGATGGCGCCAGCCGAGCGATGCCGACGCCTGCTGCTCGCGCGCATCGTCATTGCTCACGGTCTGACCGTTGGCGGCCTTGCCGGTGAAGCCGGCGTCCTCGAAATAATTGCCGCCGAGCTGCCAGTGGAGTCCGTTGACGTCGCCGGTGGTGGCCGCCGCGGCGCGTCGCATGTCGCGGCTGCCGGTCTCGACCTGGGCCTGCCCGGAGGGGCGTCCACCGCTGCGCGTGATGATCTGCACGACGCCGCCGATCGCGTCCGATCCGTACAGCGCGCTCTGCGGTCCCCGCAGCACCTCGATGCGCTCGACGTCATCGAGCGGTACCTGCGATAAATCCATGCCGCCGCCGAACGCGTTGGCGCGAATGCCATCGACCAGTACCAACGTGAAGTCGGATTCGCCGCCGCGCGTGAAGAGCGACGTCACCGTGCCGGGGCCGCCGTTCTGTTGAATGGTGACGCCGGCAACCGATCGCATGACGGCCGCGAGCGTGAACTGTTGCTTCGCGTCGATCTCGCGTCCGGAGATCACCGTGACGCTGTCGGGCGTGCGCGACAGCGGCTGATCGATCTGCGCGGCCGAGACGACCATGGTCTCGTTGACCGCGGTGAGGTGCAGGGGAATGTCGAGTGGCGCGGTAGTGCTGGTAACGTCGATCGAGTGCGCGTGGCTGACCAGGCCGGGCGCGCTCGCGACGACCGTGTAGCGACCGGCATCGATGGCGGCCAGTTCGAACGTGCCGTCGTCGGCCGTACGGACCTTGAGAGGCGTTGCTGAAGGTCCGCTAAAGACGACCTCAGCGTTGACGACCGCCTTACCGTCTGGATCGGTCACCCGGCCGCTGAGGCGCGCGGCCTCGGCGGACGTGGAAACAACGAATAGCGAATAACAAATGACAAATAGGGATGCAGGGGAGAAGAGCGTCCGCGTGCGCGGACGGAGTAATGCAGTCATGGTGCCTCCCGGGCGTCTCACGCGCCCGAAGTGGACTAGCCTGGCAGGAGGTCTCCTGACTCGTCCGCCGTCGCCCCCGTGGGGCGTCGGCGAGACTTACAGTGGCGGGACCGTGTGGGCTTCGCACCCACTTCCCCTCGCAGCCTGGGTAATCAGTTCAGCCTCGAATCTTACTACAATGGGAGAGATGAGTAAGAGCTCAGTGGTCACCGTGCGTGAGACGCCGGTCGCCAAGACGACCGCCGCCTCGTCTGGTGGCTTTGCCGTGATCGCGGAAACGATCGACGTCGATACGACTGCGCGCCTCGAGATCGTCGATCTCACCGATACCGTCATGGCATTCGTGCGGCGCGCCGGCATCACGGAAGGGCTGTTGTCGCTGTGGTCGATGCATACCACCTGCACGCTCTTCATCAACGAATCCCAGCAGGCGCTCGACGTGGACATCAAGGCGTTTCTCGAGACGCAGGTGTCGCGGGCGAACTACTACCGGCACAACGATCCCGAACATTCCGATTGCGATCGACAGAACGCCGATTCACATTTGCGCGCGATGCTGCTCGGGCATTCGGTGACGATGCAGATCAGCGGCGGTGAATTGGTGGTCGGCCGGTGGCAGCGCGTGCTGTGCGGCGAGATGGATGGTCCGCGCACCCGGACGATTCGCGCGCAAGTGCAAGGGTTGATCGGCTGATGTTGCCACGATTGAAGACCGCGGGCCTGGCGGCGATCGCGGAGAAGGTGGATGCGGGCGAGCGGCTGTCGTTCGACGATGGCGTGACGCTGTTCCAGTCCAACGATCTCTTGGCGCTCGGCTGGATCGCCAACCGCGAGCGCGAGCGCCGCCATGGCGCGCGCACCTACTTCAATCACAACCTGCGTCTTGAAGCGACCAACGTCTGCGAAGCGTCGTGCCTGTTCTGCTCGTTTGCGCGGTTGAAGGAAGGCATGCCCGGCTCGCACACCATGTCAGTGGAGCAGATTCTCAACAAGCTCCGCCAGCGTGACGGCGAACCGGTCACCGAAGTCCACATCGTCAACGGCCTGCACCCGGGATTGCCGTTCAGCTACTACACGGATCTCCTCAGCGGCTTGAAGAAGGTCCGGCCCGGCATCCACCTGAAGTGCTTCACCGCCGTCGAGATCGCGTTCTTCGCGGATCACTACGGCAAGACCGACACGCAGGTGCTGCAGGAGCTCAAGGCCGCCGGGCTCGATTCGCTGCCAGGCGGCGGCGCGGAGATCTTCGCGGCGCGAGTCCGCCAGAAGATCTGCCACGACAAGTGCGACGGTCCGCGGTATCTGTCGATCCATCGCATTGCGCACGGCCTCGGCATGCGCACCAACGTGACGATGCTCTACGGGCATATCGAGACGACGGAAGAGCGCGTCGACCATCTCCTGCAGACGCGCGCGTTGCAGGACGACACCGGCGGGCTGCAGGCGTTCATCCCGCTGGCGTTTCATCCCGACAACAACCAGATGCGCAAGCTCCCGGCGCCGGCCGCGAGCGAGACGTTGAAGGTGCATGCGGTGGCGCGCCTGATGCTCGACAACGTCGATCACATCAAGGCGTACTGGATCTCCTGCGGCGTGGAAGTGGCGCAGACGGCGTTGTGGTTTGGCGCCGACGACCTCGACGGCACGGTGCAGGAAGAAACGATTTACCACATGGCCGGGTCCTCGACGCCGACGGCGCTGTCGACCGGCGACATCGAGCAGCTCATCTGGGACGCCGGCCGCGAGCCGATCGAGCGCGACACGCTCTACAACGTCGTGCGTGTACCTGTCACGGCGTAGCGACATCAAAGACGTAGAAGGCTGATAAGCTTTCTTCCAGATCGAACGACACCTCAGCTATTGGAGGTTTCTCGTTCGGTCTTTTTAATGTCCGGAGATTGAGAAACTTTTCACAATGTCCACATTCTTACCCGTCTTGAACGAAGTCGAGAAGGCGTCGATCCGCGAGCGGCAGCCGCTGCCGGAGGCGTATCTCGGATTGTCCGACGAGGAGATGTCGCTGCGCATCGAAGCGGCGCGCGCCGCGCTCGGCGATCGGCTCGTCATCCTCGGCCACCACTACCAGCGCGACGAAGTGATCAAGTTCGCCGACTACACCGGCGATTCGTTCAAGCTCGCCAACGCGATCGCCAAGCACCCCAAGGCGGACTACATCGTGTTCTGCGGCGTGCATTTCATGGCCGAGAGCGCGGACATCCTGGCGATGCCGCATCAGCGCATCATCCTGCCCGACCTCGCCGCCGGCTGCTCGATGGCCGACATGGCGCCGGCCGATCAGCTCGAGACCTGCTGGTCGGAGCTGACCACGCTCGGCCTCGCGAATCGCGTGGTGCCGATCACCTATATCAATTCGGCCGCGTCGATTAAGTCGCTCGTCGGTGAAAACGGCGGCACGGTGTGCACGTCTTCGAACGCCGCTGCCACGATGAAGTGGGGATGGGACCGCAACGAGAAGATCCTGTTCCTGCCGGATCAGCATCTTGGCCGCAACACCGCGTTCAAGATGGGTGTGCCGCTCGATCAGATGGTGGTGTGGGATCCGAACGAACCGTTCGGTGGACTGACCCGCGAGCAGCTCGACGCTGCGAAGCTGATCCTCTGGAAGGGCCATTGCTCGGTGCACGTCCGCTTCAGCGCGAAGCAGATCGAGAAAGTGCGCGCCGAGCACCCCGGCATCAAGGTGATCGTGCACCCGGAAGTGCCGTTCGACGTGGTGCAGGCCGCGGACGACAGCGGCTCGACGGAATACATCCTGCAGCAGGTCCGCGACAGCGCGCCCGGTTCGAAATGGGCGGTCGCGACCGAGGTCCACCTCGTCCATCGCCTCGCGGAAGAGGTGGCGCCCGGAAAGACCGTGGTGTCGCTCGACCAGTTCGGCTGCCTCTGCTCGACGATGTTCCGCGTGTCGCCGAATCACCTGCTGTGGGTGCTCGACTCGCTGGTGGACGGCGAGGTCGTCAATGAAATCGTCGTGCCGGACGAGCAGAAGAAGTGGGCTAAAATCGCACTCGATAGGATGCTGGCGATTCGCTAGCGGACGTTCCTACGGGCGTTCCGACGAACGTTCCCAACGGTCGTTCTACAACAAGAGGATTCCGAATGGCTCATACACTCCCGGCGCTCCCCTACGACGCCGCCGCGCTCGAACCGCACATCGACAGCCAGACGATGCAGATTCATCACGGCAAGCATCATCAGGCCTATGTCACCAACCTGAACGCCGCGCTCGACAAGCACCCCGAGCTGCACGGCAAGAGCCTCGATGATCTGGTCAAGGGCATCAACAGCGTGCCGGACGACATCAAGGCGGCCGTGCGCAACAACGGTGGCGGCCACTGGAACCACTCGTTCTTCTGGAAGCTGATGGGTCCGAACGCCGGCGGCGCGCCGACCGGCGCCGTCGCGGATGCGATCAACAGCGCGTTCGGCGATTTCGACAAGTTCAAGACCGCGGTCAACCAGGCGGGCACCACCCGTTTCGGCAGCGGCTGGGCGTGGGTGATCGACAACGGCGGCAAGCTCGAAGTGATGAGCACGCCAAACCAGGACAACCCGTTGATGGAAGGCAAGAAGGCGATCCTCGGCATCGACGTCTGGGAACACGCCTACTATCTGAAGTATCAGAATCGTCGTCCGGATTATCTTGGCGCCTGGTGGAACGTCGTCAACTGGAACGAAGTCAATCGCTTGTTGAAGGGCTAACGCTCTTCTTCCTCCTCGTGTGTGCGGTCGCCGCCGGTGCTCAGCCGGTGGTGACCGGCACGCTTTCCAATACGACTCGCGTGGAGTCGTGGTCCTACTTCCAGCCGGCCGTCGATCCTGCCGGCGATCCCGACTACACGTTTTTCGCCAACCGTTCTGACCTGGCCGCGCGTGTCGCAGGCCCGCGTTTCGAACTTGGCGGCGCGTTCAACTACGTGCGCCTCGAAAACCTTCCGGCGAAAGCGATCGGACCCGGCGGCCTCGGGACCGGCGCGTTCTACTTCGCGGCGAGCGGCATCAATTTCAGCTACCAGTTGTATTTCAGCGAGCTGACCCTCAAGACCAAGTTCAGGAACGGCGCGTCGCTGACGGTGGGACGCATGCCGTTTGCTTCCGGGAGGGAAATGGTCTCGGGCAGTTTCTCGCTCCAGCGCCTCAAGGCGGAGCGGCTGGAATCGCGGATGATTGGAAATGTCGAGTGGTCGTACTATCAGCGCCGCTTTGACGGAGCCCGTGTCGACGTGGACCGGCCTCACTGGCATTTCAACCTGTCGGGGTTCGTGCCCACGCAAGGCGGCTACGAGGAATCTACCAACCTCTCCATGCCGAACGTGCAGGTCGGGGCGACGTCGTTGACGCTCAAGAGCAGCAACGTTGATTGGCAGGGATTCGGGTATCTGTATCGCGATCGCCGCGGCGAGGCCGCCGTCGTCGACAACACGTTCTCGCTGGATCGTCCGGTCAACGTCACCATTGCGACCTTCGGCGGCTCGTATGCGCGGGTGTTGCCGCGGCGCAGCGGGGAGTTCGATCTCGTGGCGTGGGTCGCCGCGCAGGCGGGTGATTGGTATGGGCGGGCGCATCGCGCGGGCAGCGTCGATCTCGAAGCCGGTCACCGCTGGACACGCGTCGCGACCCAACCGTGGCTGCGCGCCGGTTATCTCTGGGCGTCCGGCGACAGGAATCAAGACGACGATCGGCACGGCACGTTCTTCCAGATGCTGCCCTCGTCCCGGAAGTACGCGCTGTCGTCGGTCTACGCGCAAATGAATATCAGCGACGCGTTTGCGCAACTGGCGGTTGAACCCCGGGGCGTCAAGGCGCGTATCGAAGTACATGCCCTGCGATTGGCGAGCGGCCAGGATCTCTGGTATCAAGGCAGCGGCGCCACGGCCAGTCGGGGGCGGTATTTCGGCTTCTCCGGCCGCGCGGCCGGTGGCGCGACCACTCTCGGCACGGTGATCGAAGGCGCCGCCGACGTGCCGATCCGGAAGCACTGGTCGATCAACGGTTATGCGGGCATGATGTCCGCCGGCAACGTTGTCACCCGGATGTTCACGAACAAGCGTTTGTTTACCTTCTCCGTCGAGAACGCGATTCGTTTTTAGTAGAGGCGGGTCTTCAGACCCGCCTGCGAGGAGCTTATGACTGACGCCACGATCGTTCGCGAACCTGATCCGTCTCTCGTCACCACGCTGCACATCACCTACGCGCTGCACGCGCTCGGTCTCGCCATCGGCGCGTTCGGTGCGGCGACGGTGCTCGGATCGTTCATCTTCGGCTGGCCGTCGATCATTGCCGTGATCATCAACTACGTGAAGCGCGGCGATGCGAAGGGCACGTGGCTCGAGTCCCACTTCGAGTGGCAGATCACCACGTTCTGGTATGCGGTGGCGGCGTCGATCCTGATCGCGATCGCGGGTGCGATGCTGGTGATCGTGCTGATCGGCTTCGCGATCTGGGCGATCGGCTTCTTCGCGCTCGGGATCTGGGCGATCTATCGGATCGCCTCGGGATGGCTCAAGCTGCGCGACGCCCGCCCGATCAGCTAAAACAGCTTCACGTCGACGGTCTGGCCTTTTTCGACGATGTCGGTCTGGGCGGGGATTTCGATGTAGCCGTCGGCCTGCGACATCGAGGTGATGTCGCCCGACGCCTTGAAGGCCGGCATCGCCTGGCCGTCGACGATCTTCACCGTGTAGAACTGGTGCCGCCCGGTCGTCGACACGATGCGCTGTCCGAGCGGCAGCGTCACCGTGGCGGTATGCCGCGGCGCGAGCCGCGCGATGGCGCGCAGCGCCGGCACCAGCAGCAGGTAGGCGTTCGACAGGCACGAGGTGGGATAGCCGGGCATCCCGAACATCGGCTTGCCCTTGATGGTGCCGAACACGGTGGGCTTGCCGGGCTTCACGGCGATGCCGTGAAAGACGATCTCGCCCTTCCTGCCGATCACGTCGAGGATCAAGTCGCGCTCCCCGACCGAGCTGCCGCCGGAAAACACCAGCACGTCACACGCCGACCCGGCATCGATCGCCTGCTCGAGTGCTTCGATGGTGTCTTGCGCCGTCGCGAACGACATCGGCACGCCGCCGTGCTCCTGGATGATCGTGCTCAGCGTGAACTTGTTGATGTCGTAGATCTGTCCGGGTTGGAGTTCCGTGCCAGGCTCGGCGATCTCGTTGCCGGTCGAGAGGATCGCCACCGTCGGCTTCGCGAACACTTCCACATCGCCGACGCCAAGCGCGGCCAGCGCGCCGATGCGGCTCGGATTCAAGATATCCCCGCGAGTGATCACCGCCTGTCCCACGACGATGTCGGCGCCCTGGCGGCCGACGTTCTGTCGGGGATACACCGGCGTCAGGATTCGAACATCCTCGCCACTGCGTTCTGTTTCCTCGACCATCACCACCGCATCCGCGCCTTGCGGCATCGGCGCGCCGGTCGCGATCTCGATCGCGGTGTGCGGCTCGAGCGCTTTCGCCGGGACCTGGCCAGTGTAAACCTTGTCGATCACCCGTAGCGCCTTCGGGTCGTAGCGATTGGCGCCGAACGTATCTTCGGCGCGGACGGCAAAACCGTCCATGCCGGCGCGCGAGAACGGCGGCACGTCGCGCGTCGACTGCACATCAGCGGCGGCGACGCGCCCGTTCGCATCGAGCAGCGGAACGCGTTCCGTCCGTTCGATCGTCTTGCAGGCATCCGCAATCAATTGACGCGCCTCGTCCAGAGGAATCGTCTCCTTGATTGGTTTCATTTCACTTTTCATAAGCAGGCCAACGGGCTAACAGGCCAACAGGCCAACAGGTTACTTCGTTGCTTGCTGGACAAGGTGGGCCAGTTCGGGGATTACCAGTTTGTCCATGGCCAGTCTCACGGCCTTCTCGGAGCCGGGTAGCGAGATCACGATGACCTTGCCGATCGTGCCGGCGCAGGCGCGGCTCATCATCGCCGACGAGCCGATGTCCTGGTAGCTCAACATCCGAAACAGCTCACCGAAGCCGGGCAAGCGCTTGGTCAGCAACGCATCGATCGCTTCGAAGGTGCTGTCGCGGCTGGTCAGGCCGGTGCCGCCGGTGGTGATGATCGCGTCGACGTCGGCGATCGCCGCCTGCTGCCGCACGAGCTCCGCGACCCGCGCGGGTTCGTCCTTTTCGATTGCCTTGCCGGCGACCTGGTGCCCGGCGGCCTTGAGCAGCTCGCAGATGGCAAAGCCGGATGAATCCGTATCGTCGGTGCGCGTATCCGACACGGTCAGGACGAACACCCGCACCTGATGCGGCGACGAAGCCTTGTGCTCCTGATTGCTCACCACTCGATTATAGTTGTGGCGATGAAGCGGCTGCTGCCGGCACTCGCGCTGGCGTTCTTCGCGGTGATCGGCATGGGCGCCCAGTCCGGCCAGCCTTCGCTCGACAAAGCCGCCCGTGCGTGGGTCGACGCGACCCTCAAGAAGCTGACACTCGAGCAGATGGTGGGGCAGATGATGTTTGCCCCCTTCAACGCGACCTACCTCAGTAGCGACACGGACGAATACGACGCCCTCGTGAAGCTGGTGCACGAGACGCAAATCGGCGGCGTGATCGCCTTCGGCGGCACCGAGCCGATCCCGCAGGTGATGCTCAACAACACCTACGGCGCGGTGGTCCTCGGGCAGCCGATGGAGCTGGCCTCCACGCTCAATCGCCTGCAGTCAATTTCGACACTACCGCTGCTGACGTCGTCTGACTTCGAGTGGGGCGTGCAGATGCGCATCGCCGGCGCCACCAAGTTTCCGCGCGCGATGGCCTTTGGCGCGGCCAACGATCCGGAGTTGGCGTACCAGGCCGGCAAGGTCGTCGGCGAAGAATCACGCGCCCTCGGTGTGCACGTGGACTTCGGTCCGGTCGCGGACGTCAACAACAACCCGCGCAACCCGGTGATCAACATTCGCTCGTTCGGCGAGGATCCCGCTCGCGCGGGCGCAATGGTGTCGGGCTGGGTCCGCGGGCTGCAGGACGCCGGCATGCTCGCCACCTTGAAACATTTTCCCGGTCACGGCGATACCGACGTCGACTCGCATCTCGGCTTGCCGATCGTCACGCATTCGCGCGAGCGGCTCGATGCCGTCGAACTGGCGCCGTTCCGCTCCGGCATCGCGGCCGGCGCCTCGGGCGTGATGGTGGCGCATATCGAGCTGCCGTCGATCGATCCCGAACCGCAGCCGGCGACGTTCAGCTCGAAGGTGATCGGCACGCTGCTGCGTCCCGGCTTCGACGGCCTGATCTATTCCGACTCGATGAAGATGGCGGCGATCACCAGGATGGCCTCGGCGGGTGATGCCGCGGTGCGCGCGGTCAAGGCCGGCATCGACGTGATCCTGGATTCGCCGAACTCCGCTGAAGCGACGGCGGCGATCATCGCGGCGGTGAAGTCGGGCGCGATTCCCCGGGCGCAGATCGAGCAGTCCGCGCGTCGCATCCTCGAAGCGAAAGCGCGCCTCGGATTGCATCGCGTGCGGACCGTGAACCTGGAATCGGTGCCGCTGAGCGTCGGTGGCCGCCAGCACGATGCCGTCGCGCGGACGATCAGCGAACGGTCGATCACGTTGATCAAGGACGCGCGCAACAGCGTTCCGCTCGCCACGCCGAAAACCGGCAGCGTCCTGTATCTATCGGTGCTCGACTATCCGTCCGGATGGCGCATCGCGGCGCCGAGCCGCACCGTCATCCCCGAGCTGAAGACCCGTTGGCCGAACACCGAAGCGGTCGAGATCTCCGACCGGGCCACGCCCTCCGAGCTCGACCTGGTGCGGGCGATGGCGGATAACTACGATGCGATGGTGGCCGGCGTGTTCGTGCGCGCCTCGTCGGGCAGCGGGCGCCTCGATCTCGCGCCGCAGGTCGTCAAGCTCCTGCAGGATCTGTCTCGCGGCAGCGAGCGCCGGTCGCAGCCGTTCGTCGCGATGTTCTTCGGCAATCCGTATACGCCGATGTTCGTGCCGGAGTTGCCGGCGATGATCCTCACCTACGATTTCTCCGACTACGCGGAGGCATCAGCGGTGCGCGCGCTGGCCGGTGAGATTGCGATCACCGGCACGCTGCCGATCGCCCTGCCGGGATTATTTCCGCTGGGCCACGGGCTCGTTCGCGCCGCTCGCTGATCCTCTCGTCTTTGCTTCTGCATCGACGTCCTTTTCCCAGGCCAGCAACTTGTCGTGCAGGCGTTTCGCCACCGCGGTGTTGGCGGCGACGACGTCATTGCGCTCGATGAGGTCCCTGGCCACGTCGAACAGCATCACGCGGACGTTGCCGTCGATCAGCAACTTCCAGTCGCCGTCGCGCACCGCGCGCTGATTGAGTCCTGCCGTCGTCACGCGCCAGAACAGCGTGCGCGGGATCGGCTTGGCGCCCGCATTGATCAGCGGCAACAGGTTGATGCCCTCGAGCTTCGCATCACCAGGCACGCTGGCGCCGGCCGCCGCGAGGATCGACGCGGTCAGGTCCATGGTGATACCGACCTGCTGCGTCACCGCGCCCGCGGGTACGTGCCCGGGCCAGCGCATGATCGCCGGCACGCGGATGCCGCCTTCATAGACCGTGAACTTGCGATTGAAGAACGGCGTGTTGCGCGACAGCCACTCACCGCCGTTGTCGTTGGTGAAGATGACCAGCGTGTTGGCGGCGAGCCCGTTGCGATCGAGGGTGGCGAGGATCTCGCCGACACCTTTGTCGGCGCGCTCCATGATCTTGACGTAGGTCGCGCGCGTGTCGGTGTGCTCGTCGTACGGCATCATGTGCGCGGCGTTGCGCGCGGCGGTCGACGGCACGTCGGGATCCTGATACGGCCAATGCGCGGCGTTGTAGGCGACCTCGAGGAAGAACGGCGACCGCGCGTGATCGGCAATGAACTTCACCGATCGCTGCGTGATCAGATCGGTCATGTAGCCGCTGGTCTTGACCGGCTGCTCGTTCTCGAAGAGATCGGGCTGGCCGGCGCCATCGGTGTGCTGGTAGTAGTCGATGTAGCCGCTCTTGAAACCGAAGAACGAATCGAAGCCGTGCGCGAGCGGGCCGAACTTCGCCTGGTAGCCAAGATGCCATTTGCCGAGCAGCGCCGTGGCGTAGCCGGCGTCCTTCAGCAGTTGCGGAAGCGAGCGGCCGGTCGCCGGCAGCCCGATTGCGCTGTCGGCGGTGGTGCCGCCATTCAGCGGGCGTTCGAGCGCGAAGCGCTGTTGATAGCGGCCGCTGATCAATCCCGCGCGGGTCGGCGTGCAGGACGACGCGTTCGCATAGAACTGCGTGAACCGCGTGCCGTGCCTGGCGAGCGAATCGATATTCGGCGTCTTGACATCAGGGGCGCCGTAGCTTCCCAGATCTCCATAGCCCACATCGTCGGTGATGATCAGGACGATGTTCGGCCGCGACGGCGCGGCCGGTTGTGCGTGAAGCGAGGCGAGCAGGAGACCGCTCACGACAGCGGCCATGACAGTGAATCGGCGCACGGGTCCCTCCGGTGCGCGAATCTTACACGGTCCTGGCGTGGTAGTGGCGCGGACTGTCGAGGACGCGGAACTGATCGTGATTGTCGAGGTCGGTGGCGAGATCGCCGAGGAGGGAAATGCTCTTCACCGCGGTCCGGCCGTCGAGCGGCGGATCGCTGACGATCGTCAGCATCACGCCGTCGTCATTCGACTCGCCGCGATGGGCGACGGGGCAGATGCGTTCGAGCGCCGCGCCGATGCCTTTCTTCAGGAAGCACATCCGCCACGCCTGCGGACCTTCCGGATGCACCCGCGCGTGGTCATCGTCTTCATGCGCCGATGGCGGGCGATCGCGCTGAGCGAGACGAAGCATCGCGGACGCGCCGCTGTCGATGCGGCAGTCGGCGCTCGTCGTGTGATGCCACAGTGCGGTCTTCGCCATCGCGGCACTGGCCGTGCCGCGGCCAGGCTGGATGACGCCTGAGAAGGTCGCCGCCGCGCCGTGATTGATCACCTCAACGCAGAGGAATCGACCGTCCGTGAGGACTTTGAGAGTGACGCGAGGGGACTCGGGCGGCATTCGGCTGGAGGGCGATTGTACTCAACGGCTTGTTCCGATCAGCGGTATGAATACTGCAAGACCAAATCGGTTGGAAGCGCACATGAACAGGACACGGCGGCTCGGTGCAGGGGCGGGAACGGTGATGGCCATTGTCGCGCTGGCGTTTGCGGGGGAACGGCTGGCGCCGCCGATGATGGCGCCGGCGGGCGGCGATCCGCACAAGCGCGCGTGCAACGTGGACGCGCCCGAGGTGCTGAAGCCCGTTGCCAGGAAATGGTGCGCGGACGGGTTGTTTGCGAGGGCCGAGATCACCGGCGACGACCAGAACGTGATCTCGGTGATGCAGTTCACTCCGAACGGCGCGCAGACCTGGGAGTTGCAGAGCGGATTGCTGATGGGCGAGTTCCTCGGCCTGACCGATCAAATGGCGGCCGCGGCGCCCGGCAAGAGCATCTCGGTGGCGTTGCACGATCCGGCGGGTCGTCGCGTCGGCGCCTGCGCGCGCGCCACGACGGACACCGCCGCGACATGCGGCACGCAGTAAGCCACGGCCGCATCGAATGCGGTCCGTCAACCTACAGCTTCACCAGCAACGTGAGCAGCAACCGGGTCTCTCGCTTGCGCAGATCCGGCGTCCAGCCGCCGACCAGGGATCCCGCCGCGCCGGCGTTGCCGCCTGGCGGGGTGACACCGCCCGTCCCCGCGAAATACGGGACGTTCGCTGCCCGCCAATTGAATTCCGCGCGAAACGTCGCGAACTGGCTCGGCATGAAGTCGAACGTCGTTTGTGCATCATGCGCCACGAACGCGTCGCCCGCGTTGTATGTGAAGTATGGCGTGCCGGAAAAGGCTGTCGCACCGTTGATGGGCGGCATGAGCACGAGGTACCGCCCGGGATTGGTGATCGCCCCTCCGCCAACTGTCAGGGCATAGCGATCCTGCCGAAACCACAGCCGGTGATACGCCATGAACCCGAGGAAATACTGCGAGGGTGATTCGGCCGTGCCGCGCCGGCACTTCACACCGCCGCCGGATTCGCAGCCCGCGTCGATCGTTACGGTGAAGGCGCCCTTGCTGATGAAGGACGCGGGCCGATCGAGGTATTTCACCTGCACGCTGTTATCCGTATGCACCCGCTTGCGATCGGGGTGCCCGGGTGTGTCGGTACCGCGATAGTTATTGAGCACGATTGACAGGGAGCCGTTGGGCCGCCACAGGATCTGGCCGCCGAAGCCCGGTGCGTTATTGAACTTGCCGTACGCCTGCCAGCCGTTGACCAACCAGGGCTCGATCTTCAACTTGTCGGTCGGGTAGATCTGCAGACGAACGCCGGTGAAGAACCACGGCGTGTTTGAAGACACGTAGGATGGTTGATAGGTCCAGTTGTCGAAGTTGTAGTAGCTCCACAGGCCGATGTACGACATGAAGATGCCGGCCTGCACGTTGACGCCGTTCAGCGCATCGAAGTGATATCCCCCGTACGCCTCCGACACATAGCGATAGGCCTGATCGAGTTGCCACTGGCCGCGCGCCGGGCTGGCATCATTGCGCGGCGTCGCCGTGGCGTACAAACCGAACTGCGTCATGACCCGCCCTTGCACGTGGTCCCAGTCGAAATCGCCGCCGACGCCGAGGTGCGTCAGCGTCACTTCACCGGTGCGCAACACTTCCGTCGATCCCACCACGGTGTCGTCGACGGGTGTGTTGAAGCTGTAGTTGTAGTTCACGTCGGCCCGGAACTCGCCGGTGAAGCCGTTGATGTGCAGTGGCGATTCCCGGGTCCGGGCGTTGCCAGACAGCCACGTAAAATCCGCGAACGAGAACGGCGCCGGCTTCGGCTCCGCCGATGGAGGATCCGGAGGCGCGGTCTGCGCGGACGCTGCCGCCGCACATAGCCACACCGCGATCGCGCCGCAGGCCCTGATCACCTTGATGCGGATGCTCATGACCGCCCCAGGTGAAACGGCACGCTGGTCACGACGACATGCGGCTTGAACAACAGCGCGCCTTTGATCAGCAGAGCATGTTGATTGTGGAAGACGTGCTGCCACAGCCGCTTCGGCACAAATTCAGGCAGGATCACCGTCACATAACCATGCGGGTTCTCGCGGCGCACGGTTTCGATCTGTTCGAGCAGCGGCTCGATGAGCGACCGATAGGGCGACGGCAAGACCGTGAGCGGCACACCCTGGCCCCACTCGTCCCATTGCGCGCGCAGCGCCTCGGTGGCCGCAGGATCGATGTCGATGTAGACGGCGCGGACGTCCGACGACAACGAGCTGCCGTATTGCAGCGCCGTGACCACGGCGCGTTGAATGCCGCCGACCATGATCATCACCGTGTGGTGACCGGCGGGTTCGGGCCGCCAGTTCTTCAGCGTCAACTCCGAGGCGACGTGGTCGTAGTGTCGCCTCGTTACCTGGAAGATCAGGACCAACACCGGGATCATTACCAGCACCAGCCAGGCGCCCTCGGCCGACTTGGTGGCGGCGACGATCACCAGCACGATGCCGGTCACGATGGCGCCGAAGGCGTTGATCGCCGCGCTCGTGCGCCAGCCCGGCGTCCGCAGCTTCCGCCAGTGGATCACCATCCCCGCCTGTGACAGCGTGAACGAGACGAACACACCAATCATGTAGAGCGGGATCAGCGCGTGCGTATCGCCGCCGAATGCGAACAGCAGCACACCAGCAAGGGCGCTGAGAATGATGATGCCGTTCGAGAAAGCCAGCCGATCGCCCTGGTTGGTGAACTGGCGCGGCAGGAAGCGATCGCGCGCGACGATCGACGCCAGCCGAGGGAAGTCGGCATACGCCGTATTCGCCGCCAGCACGAGGATCAGCATCGTCGCGATCTGGACGGCGTAGTACCACGTGCTGCCGCCGCCGAACGTCCCTCGCGCGATTTGAGAGACGACGGTTTCGGTTTCGCTGGGCCTGACGCCGTACGCCTCCGCGAGGAGCGTGATGCCGACGAACATCGCGATCGACAACACGGCCATCGCGATCAGCGTCGATGCCGCATTCCGGCTTTCCGGCGGACGGAAGGCGGGCACGCCATTCGACACGGCTTCGACGCCGGTCATGGCGGTGCAGCCGTTCGAGAACGCCGTCAGGATTGCGAACATCCCGAGCGCGCCAACGCCACCCGATCCGAGTGGTAGCGGCATGGGCGGGGCCGGCACCGGTTCGAGACTGCCGGTGAAGTACCGCCACGCGCCGACGGCGATCATCACGAGGATGCTGGTGATGAACAGGTAGGTCGGAGCGGCAAACAGCCGTCCAGACTCACGGACGCCGCGGAGATTGCCGAGCATCAGGATGGCGACAAATGCGAGCGAGACGGCGACCGCACTCAAGTGCCACGACGGCATGGCCGACGTGATCGCGGCCACGCCGGCCGCAATGCTGACGGCGACGGTCAACACGTAATCAATCAACAGCGCTGACGCGGCGATCAGGCTTGGCAGCCGCCCGAGGTTTTCCTTGGCGACGATGTAGGCACCGCCGCCGTTCGGGTAGGCGTAGATGGTCTGGCGATAGGAAAAGACGATGATCGCCAACATGGCGGCGATCACCGCGCCGATCGGCGTGACGAGGCTCAGGGCCGCGACGCCGCCGACGGTCAGCACGCGCAGGATTTCCTCGGTCGCGTAAGCCACCGAAGACAACGGATCTGATGAGAGAACGGCGAGGCCGGTGACCCTCGAGAACCGTTCGTGATGTGCGAGATGAGACGGGATCGGAGCGCCGACGAGCCAGCGCTTCGCCTGCGACAGCAGTACGACTTCGGACACGAGTCCTCCAAGGGCCGACGAGGTTAGCTGTCGGGCTCGAGGTTGGAGTCCTCTACCAGTCGCGGCTGCCGATGACCTGGCACCTCCGACCGGATACGCCCCAGGGACGTGAGATACGTCCCGTTGGGTCCCCCGTAGCGCGCCGAAGGGCGCGCATTAGGCTTCTACTGTTGTACTGCCGAGGGTCGTAAGAAAACCGTAAGAAGTGCGTAAAGCCTTGGCGTCGATCGATCCGCTTCAGAACGGCGTGACGATCGACCGAACCGTCGCCGGCGCTCCGCTCGTCAGGTCTCCGGCCTTCACGCCTCGAAACGCATTCTCAGCGGCGGCGCCGTCAGTCGCCGCTTTCGTCACGGCGGCCACCAGTTTTTGATATGCGGCGGCATTCGCGGCGGTCAGCTTCAGCTCGATGAGTCCGTCCGACGCAATCGAATTGACCGAGTTCCCGCCGGTCAGGTTCGTGATCTGGTAGCTCCCGGCGGGCAGCGCCTTTTGAATCAGGATGACCGCACGCGCGGCGGCGTGCAGGGCGCTGACGCGCCCATAGGCGCCGGAACTGTGGCCCCCAGGACCCTGGAACTCGACGCGTAAATTTCCCGACTGTTGAGCGAAGGCGGGCGTGCCGGTTGCCACGATGGCAACGGCGAATGCGATCGAAAGAATCAAGCGCTTCATGACGTGATGCTCCAAAGTGATTGCAGGCGAAAGCTATTGCAGGCGGGTCTAAAGACCCGCCGCTACACATTAGCGCGCGACTTCGCGCGTCCGCTTACCCATCGGGCCAATGGCTGGCGGCACGATGGTGCCATCCGCAGCGTGGAATCCAGACACGATCAACGCCGCCGTGAGGACTCGATGCATGCGTTCGACCTCGGTGGCCGGAGCGCCGCGAGTGCCCCATTCCCAGAACGCGTGTCCGCCGGCGCCGGCGGCCGACGAGGCCAGTGTGAATTGATAGGTCGGGATGCCGGTGTTGGCCGGAACGTTGTCGTTCAGGCTGCCCGATCCATCGCCGACCATCGGAGACTTGAGTTGCCCCAACTGGATGCCGGACTGAAGGCCCGCCTGGATCGCGACGGTGTCAACGCTGTCCGCCACGAACGCCGGCCGCAAACCGTACCACATCAGCTCCAGGGTGATCCCTTCCGGGCTGCCATCTTTACGGCCATACCTGGCGTTCTCCGCTGTCGCGCCGGCCTGGAACATTGGTTCGATCGTCTGGCGTATCTCGTTGAGCGGTTCCGTGCGCGGCGAGCGCATGTCAACCTCGAGCGAGCAACTCGGCACCACCGTGCCGCCGGCCGGTGGTGGCTCGCAGCTCGCGCGGCCAACGGTGTAGGTGGTGCGCGGCGCGCCGGGTCGGAGTTCCGACGGAGTCTTGACGTCGGCAATCATGGCGATCGCGGCGGCCATCGCCTCGGGCGCACTTGGAGATTTCCCGCCCCCGCGGGGCAGGGGCGCCTTGAACTTCATCTCGAAACGGTAGCTGCCGAGGAAGTTGACGGTACCGCCGCCTTCGAGGCCGAAATTCGCGACGATATTAAGGGGATTCGATCCGGTGCCGAGCTTCTGATCGAAGCCGTAGAGTTGCTTCATGCCGGCCAGGTTGCCCTTGCCCTCTTCTCCAGCGGTGCCGCAGATCCAGATGTCGTAGACCGGCTTGATGTGGTGTTTCTTCATCGCCGCCGCGAGCACGAACGCGTTTGACGTGCTCGGCATCATGTCGCCGTACCCGGGCACATAGATGCGAACGCCGCCGCCGGCTTCAGCTTCTTTGGCGTTGGCGAAGACCTTGCTGGCCGTCGCGTACTTGTCGTTCTCGATGATGCGGCCGCGCGCGTCGAACGACAGTTCATCGGGAATGGCGGCCAGCTCCGCAGGCGTCGCGACAACGGCCTGTCCGTACGGTTGCAGCTTGATGTGGTTGAATTGGTACTCACCCGCCTTCGGCAGTTCTTCGGGATTGACGACGTCGATGTGGCCTTCGACGAGCACCTTGGGAAACTGGCCCTTGTAGTTCTGCGCGTCAGCGCGACCCGCGTACGACCCCTTGATCACCACGCACGCGTTGTAGACCGGAAGGTTATCGACGATGTTCGTATCGCTGGCGGGGATGACGCCATCGGCGCGCGTCATCACTTCGGACGGCGCGAACCCCCATTCCTCCACCAACCGGCGATGAATCTCGGCCGCCTTCACATTCTCCTGGCGCGACGGCGAGGGGATGCGAACGAGCTCGAGGAACTGATTCCATCGTGCCTTGGCGGCCGCATCGGTGCTCTGATCCTTGATCAGCGCCAGCACTTGCGGATCGTTGGCGATCTTCTCCGCCGCAGCGACCATCGGCGCGGGAATCGTCGCCGGCCGGCCGGCCGCGGGCCTCTGGCTGTTCTCCTGACCGCCGAAAGCGACGACCGTCGTCAGAAGGATCGTTGCCGCTGTGAGAACCGCTTTTGAGTGCTCAGGTCTTTTCATCGTGTCTCCGGGTGTGCTCCAAATTATGCATGATCCGCCGGGACAAAGGGCGAAGGGGTAGGCTTGTGTCATGACCCGTCGATTCATCACCGCGTGCGCGGTTGCACTGTGTGTCGTGGCCCTCCCTGCCGGCGCGATGGCGCAGCGCGCGCTGCAATGGGACGACGTGGCGGTTGTCGCCCACCTCGACGCCGAGGGCCGTCTGCTCGTCACCGAAACGCAGACGATGGTGTTCAACGGCGATTGGAATGGGGGCGAGCGTCGCTTCAACATCCGCCCGCGCCAGAAGCTGCGGCTGGAGGGTCTCGATCGCGCCGAAGGCGACCGCCGGATACCGATGGTGCGCGACAGCAGCCTGGACGATGTGGACGACTACGCGTTTACCGATGACACGACGCTACGCTGGCGCAGCCGGCTGGCGACGGATGCGCCGTTTGCGAATGCGAGACGGACATACGTCCTGCGCTACCAACTGTCGAACATCCTCTTGAAGGACGGCGACAGCTACAAACTCGATCACGACTTCCTGTTTCCGGATCGCCAGGGTGTGATCACGCATGCGAGCGTGGCGCTGACGCTTGATCCGGCGTGGCAGCCGCGCACCGACGTGCGCAGCCTCTATGCGGCGGAGCAGGTGCCGCCCGGGCGAGGGCTGGTGCTGACGATTCCGCTCGGTTACAGCGGCGCGGGCGTGCCGGCGGCACTCGCCACGAATCTGCCGCGCGGGATTGTCGGTGCCCTGTGGTCGCTGCTGATCGTTCCGATCGTGGTGATCGGCTGGCTCTTTTCGCGTGAGCGTTCGTATGGCCGATTCGCGCCGCTCCACGGGCACGTAGACGAGGCGTGGATTCGCGAGCACATCATCGCTCATCCCGCTGAAGTGGTGGCGGCGGCGTGGGACACCAAGGTCGACAGCGCGGAGGTGGTCACGTTGATTGCCCGTCTCGTTGCCGAAGGCAAGCTGAAGAGCGGCACCAGCAAGAGCAAGTCGATGACGCTGCATCTCGCGGTCGACCGGAAAAAGCTCGACGGCTACGAACGGGCGCTGGTCGATGGCTTGTTCTTCCAGCAACGTACCGACACTTCCACGGACGCCATCCAGCGCCACTATCGCAAGACTGGTTTCGATCCCGTGACCTTGATCCGTCCCGGCCTTGAAGAGCGCGCAGCGGCCATACTGCCGGCCGGCCCGACACCGTGGCGCGTGCCGTTCGTGGCGACCACCCTGTATTTCGGCGGTGCTCTTCTCGTCGCGCGCGAGTGGTCGAATGGCTACCTCGGCACGCCCGTGGCCGCGTTGCTCACACTCGGCGCGGTGCCCTTCATCCTCGTCGCGCGGCAGCTTGGCCTGCGCTTTCGCGCCAACATTCAGTGGGGTGCAGCGAAGGCGCTCTCGACCCTGATCACAGTGGCGCTGGCAGTCGGCGCCGCGGCGCTCTATTTGTGGCGATGGGCCGACAGCGGCGTTGAGCCGGCCTCCGATGGTTTTGTCGTCGGCGTGGTGATGCTCGCGTTGTCGGTTCTGTTTGCGGGAGTGGGGGCGCTCAAATCAACGCAGCATCGCGCCGCGTTGGCCTTCCGCAAGATGCTGGCGTCGGGGCGCGAATTCTTTATCACTGAGCTCGCAAAGGAACGTCCGTCGCTACGCGACGAGTGGTTCCCGTGGGTGCTGGCGTTCGGGCTTGGCAAGCACATGGACGAATGGTCGGCACAGCGTGGGAGCGGGTCGACGAACCTTGCCGGCGGCGACAGCACATCGCCTGGCTCGTTTAGCTCCGGCACGAGTTCCGGATCGGGCACCTGGACCGGATTTGCCGGCGGCCGCTCTGGTGGCGGCGGTGGTGGCGCTTCGTGGAGCACGGCGGCGGCTAGCCTGGCCGCGCCGATCGCGGCAGCGGCTTCGAGCAGTTCGAGTGGGGGATCGAGCAGTTCGAGCGGCAGCAGTAGCAGCGGCGGATCTTCAGGAGGCGGCGGTGGTGGTGGGTGGTAAAGGCTCGCCCCGCATGATTCGAACATGCGACTTCCTGGTTGGTAGGTTGATGTTATCCAGTGTTCGGGAGCAGATTGTTCACGAATTGTTCACAGGGTCCCATCGCCCGCCGATTTGTACCAAGCGGGTCACTGCGGCACGCACGTGATGCTATATGCTTGCCAATCCGATAAGCACGCAGCGCACCCATGACGAACAAGACCCCCCGGATATTGCTGGCCGTCGCTGTTACGACCGCGGCGCTCGGCGCACACCTTTTCTCACAAGCGCCGGCCATCAGCGTCGCGTTCTCGGCCGATCGTAATCCGATTCCGGCGACCGCCGTCTCCGTGCTGACGTGGAGCGCCGAGGGCGCCACTTCCTGCACCGCGAGCGGCCACACCAGTTGGACGGGCAGCAAGCCCGCATCCGGAACCTTCGAGTTCACGGTTGCCCGCGACGTCACGCTGATGCTCGAGTGCCGCAACGGCGCGCGGACCGGTACCGCGTCCCTGGCTCTCACCACGCTCAAGACGACCTTCTCGTTGCCGTCGAGCACCCCGCACTGGATGAGCATTCCGGTGGATGTGAACGCCGACGGCTTCGAGGAAATCGTCATGACGACGATGGACCAACGCGGCATCTCCGAGGTGACGCCGCCCACGCCCATCTACGTCCTGGGGGCGCGTGATTCGGTCGTCACCGATATGACCGGCACCCTGTTTCCGTCCGGCGCCCCTCTCGTTTACTCCGGCAAGATGGTGTCGGGCGACTTCGATGGCGACGGCACCGTGGACCTGATGTCGTGCGACCGCGGCCGCAGCCCTGGCACCCAGCCGCCGGTCGACGCGCTTGGTACCGTCCCCATCTGGCGCGGTAAGAACCAGGTCTTCCTCCAGCGTAACGGCCGGTTCGTCGACGTCACCGCCGGCTATCCCGATACGATTGCCTGTCACTGGGGTTGCAGTGCCAGCACCGTGGATGGGCCCCGCGGGCCGGCATCGATGGTCATCAGCTCGTTCGGCCTGGCGCCCGGCTTTTCTCAGGCATATCTGCTGCGGTGGAATGGCAGCAAATTCGATCTGACGAAATATCTGGCCGCCAAAGGCGTCTTTGACAACTGGGGCTGGAGCGCCGGCGGCGACTTCAACGGCGACGGCTTCGGCGACGTGGTGGGATTGCGGCGGGTGATGTGGGGCGGACCTCAGTATCAGGACGGGACGGTGTCAGCCAGCAAGGTCGAGCAGGCCGGATATACGTTCATGCGTGGATCGCTCGTCGCGGATTTCACTGGCGACGGCATTCAGGACCTTGTCCGCACCAGCGGCCTGGAGGCGCCGACGTTGGCTGGCGCGCGGTTCGCGCTCTATGCCGGCGCCCGTGGCAACAGCCTCGCCGAAAAGCTCGACGCCTTCCCGGACGTCGGCACCTACAATCTCTCCGATTTCGGCAACGAGTTGAATGCGCTGGACGTGAACTTCGACGGCTTCCTCGACATCGCGGAGTTCGGAACCGTCTACACCTTCGGCAGCGTGCAGCGCGCGCCGACCTCGGTGTGGCTCAACGACGGCACTGGACGGTTTTCGCAGGCGCACTGGTCGGACCCGATGCAGTCCGTCGCCGGGAACTGCGCCCTCTATCAAGCGTATTTCCTCAAGACTCCCGATCCGCGGGCCTTCAACCTGGTGCTTGGCAGTTGCAGCCACGACTACCTGACGCGGACCGTCACCCCGGAATTTCCGCTGACGTTCACACGCTAGCCGGGCGCGCCTTCCCGATAGTCGCGAGCCATTTCACGTTGAGATGGTCGCGGAGCCTGAGATACTTCCTCCGAGCAACGCCTCTAATCGTGCCTAAGAACTATGGCTGGATCGATCCGTAATGCATAACGAGTCGGAACGACGCATCCGGCGATAGCCGAAGCCGTCAAGGCAAGCGCGGCGGCACCGAGCGTGGCTGGATCGGCGGCAGACACCCTCACCAGAATGGGATCGATGGCGAACGCCAAGGCAAGCGAGGCCGCCACGCCGGTCGTCAGTCCCACAATAAGTGGAACAGCCGCTTGACGTAGTACGAGACGGCGAACCTGCCACTGGGTTGCCCCGATGGCTCGTCGAATACCAATCTCGCGAGTGCGCGTTCGAACTGAATGCGCGACGATGGCGTAGAGGCCCACCACCGCGAGTAACAAGGCCACAGAAGCAAAGACCAGGAATACCGCCGTCATGTTCCGCTCAAAGCCGTAGGCACGCTCGAATCGGTCCGTCAACGGCATCACGGCCGGGACGGGCAAGTGTGGGTCCAGCGCGTACACTTGCGCAGAAAATTCCTGAGCCAGCGTCGCCGGTTCGACACCGGTGCGCGCCAAGACAAACATGTTTGGTTGCGGCCGCTGCTGATACGGCACATACACCACGGGTTCAGCATTTTGTCTGGTCCGATCATCTTGGACGATGTCTCCGACGATGCCCGCGATCATCAACGACTGAGCGTTGCCATCCTGAAAAATTCGAAGGCTCTTTCCCAGCATCGACTCCTGCGGCGAGTGTCGTTTCACAAAAGCCAGATTGACGATGCCGACCAGAGCGCTGGAAGGTCCGTCGAGGTCGGTGAACTCTCGCCCGGACACGACACTCGCTTCCATCGTCCGAAAGTATCCTGGGCTCACCGTCATCAAGGCAACAGTCGGCTGCGTCCCCTCCATCACAGGAGCGTTCGGCATTTCGTAGGGAACGCGGGAGGCTCGATCGGTTGGAGCCACCGACGCGAGCGCAACGGACCGGACACCCGGTACAACATCGAGGCCGGCCATCAGGCGTCGATAAAATGAAATCTGCTGCACGCTCTCAGGATATTGTTCGGGCGGAGTGTAGAGCGACATCGTTAGGACGTTCGTCGAATTGATGCCGACGTTGGCCGCATACACGTTATAGACACTGCGCGCCATTGACGCGGCGCCGGCGAGCACGATGAGGGCCAGTGCGATTTCCGCGGCGATCAGCAGATCGGCGAAGCGCTGTGCGCGGCCGGGACCCGCCACGCCTCTGCCAGTGTTATTGAGGCTGTGGTTGATATTGGATCTGGTCATCCACCAAGCCGCTGGGGCGCTGACCAAGACCCCTGATCCGATTGATATCGCAATGGCGTACGCAAGTAGTTGCGTATCGGTGGTGTAGCTCAGGATCGCGGCAACTCCACTGACTTGCGCTGAGACATATACCCGAACACACAGTTGGCCAATCCACCACCCAACGATGCCGGCCAGCCCTGACAGCACGACGCTCTCAAGCACAATCGAGCGGATGATTCGCCCGCGCTTGGCGCCGAGCGCGAGGCGCACTGAAATCTCGCGCGAGCGCCGAATGGAACGATTGAGTAGGAGATTAGCGACGTTGCCGCAAGCAATCAGCAGCACAAAGCTGACGGCTCCCCAGAGCGCTTGGTAGGTCTTCGTACCGCTGTCGCCGATGAAGAATTCTCGGAAGTCTCTGACCACAGGAGAGCGATCGCTATTCGTGGCCGGATACGTCGTGGCCAGCTGCTGTCCGATGACGTCCATCTCCGCGACCGCACTATTCCGGCTCGCGCCGTCAGCCAACCGCGCAAACGCGTAGCGCGCGTAGAACGTCTTTCGATTAAGGGCCTCGTCGGTCGCCACCAAGGGCGTCCAGAGCGATTGGTTCTCGGGAAAGGAGAAATCAGCGGGCATGACGCCGATGACCACCGTGGGCACGCCGTTGAGCTGAACGGTTGCGCCGATGATCGACGGACTTCGACCGAAGCGAGATCGCCATAGGTCGTCTCGGAGAATCACGACTGGCGTGGCCCCCCGTTGCGCATCTGCGGGTGCGAAGTCGCGTCCGAGGATCGGCGCCACACCAAGCAGCGTGAAGGCGTTGGCTGTAACTTGCGTCGTGAAGTAAGTCGCCGGTGCCCCACCATCGCCGCTGAATGTCGTGAATACCCCTCGCGCCAGGGCAATGTGCTCGAACGACCGCGCTCGAGCCTGCCAATCCTGGTAATCGGGGTAGCTCACCGCATTCTTTGTCGTCGTGAGATAGAGGATGCGTTCGTTGTCCCGAACAAGCGGAAACCCTTTGAATAGCGCGGTGTTTGCCACCGTGAAGACAGCTGCGTTGACACCGATCCCGATCGCCAGTGTCACCAGTGCGACGGCGGTAAATGCCCGCGAGCGCCAGAGCCCGCGACATGCCTGTCTGAGGTCCTGAGCCAACGATTCGGCAAACAGACTGAAAGAACTGGTTTGATTGATTTGCTGCATCTCGCTCCGGGGCACTATGGAGTTGTGCGCGACTGAGTGTCAAGGCTCGTGACACCGTGCTTGGTCGCGTACTGGTGTCGGAGTCCGGCGGATGACAGGGCGACGCCGCGAACGTATTGGCACCGAAAGCCTGATGCTGACCAGCGTTGGGGGCGTGGATAGCCCAATCCGAATGCGGTGATATGCTTACAGATAAACATGAGTGTAACCAAAACACCCAGGTCTCGGACCGCGCCTCGTGCTCGCCTGCTGACGCTCGCCAAGACCCAGCCCCTCGTCAGGACTCGTGATGTCGCCGCACTCGGCATCCATACTGGGGCGCTGACCCAGATGGCGAGATCGGGTGAACTCGAGAAGCTGGGGCCGGGCCGATATCGGCTGGCTGCGAAGCGACAGATCTCGGAGCACCATGACCTTGTGATTGCAACCAGTGCCGTCCCGGGCTCCGTCGTGTGCCTGGTGTCGGCGCTCCGTTTCCACGGCATCGGAACCCAGCTTCCGCATCAGGTCTGGATTGCCGTTCCGCGCGGCATGCGCGTCCCTCGGCTCCAGACCCCGCCCCTGCGTGTGGTCAACATCTCACCCGCGCTGTTCGATCTTGGCCGCGCCGTGCATCGCATCGAAGGCCAAGCCGTGAACGTCTACAATGTCGCCCGCACAGTCGCGGACTGTTTCAGGTTCCGGAACACCATCGGCCTCGACGTGGCACTCGAAGCGCTTACTGAGGCGTGGCGAAGCAAGCGCCTCAATCTCGAGGAGCTCCATCGAATAGCGAAGCGTCTGCGGATTCATCGAGTCATGCAGCCTTATCTCGAAACGGTGGTGCTGTGAAACGTGAGCCAAAGAACATCTCGGCGTCTGTCGAGGCGCGCCTCCTCCAGCGGAGCCGTGACCTCAACGTCGAGCACCAGCTCACGCTCGCGCGCTTCGGAGGTGAGCGCTTGCTGTACCGCCTTGCGAAGTCGTAGTTTGCGGACCGCTTCATCCTCAAAGGTGCAGCAATGCTGCTCGTGTGGATGGGCAACGCGATCCGGCCAACCAAGGACATCGATCTACTTGGTTTCGGCGGCGAACAGTCGGATGAAGGATTTCTTCGATATTCGAGGGCTCGCGATTTCCAAGCCGTTCGACGGAGAGCCCAGAGCAACATGCTGGTTGATGCCCGCCAGAACGCCGGACTAACTCAGGCCGTTGTCGGGAAGCGCCTGGGGCGGACCCAATCCTTTGTGTCCAAGGTTGAAAAGGGCGACTGCTTCTGGACGTCGCGGAGTTCGTGGAGATGGTCCGAGCCCTTGGGTTCGACCCCTCGCGTCTTTTGGCCGACCTAGACCGCCCCCGCCAGAAAGCACGCCTTAGCTTGTCGCTGAAGTTGCTCAGCCGGTCGGTTTTGAGTGTTACGGAAGGGAAACCCAGGCGTTACACATGCCCCGTGGGCGGTCATCAGGCTTGACAGCCTTTCGCGTTGCTCCTACCTTCAAGATATGACCATCAAGCTTGACCTCTCCGATGAAACCGAGGCTGCCCTGGCCGTGCTCGCGAAGGCACAGGGGCTGTCGGTGGAAGAGTATGCGGCGAAGGTCCTGCGGGAGCGCGGCGCGGCGGCAAGACCGTCCCCGGGAAGTGGAGCCGCAAAGAAGGCGCAGGCATTCAGGGTCTTTGCGCGTGAGCAACGTCATACGCCGCCACTCTCAGATGATGCCATCCGTCGCGAAAATCTTGTGCGCGACGGCCAATGATATTTGTCGATACCAACGTCTGGCTCCGCAGCGTTCAACCCACTCATCCGCTTCACCAAGCTGCCGTCGATACCCTTGCCGCGCTCATCGCGGCGAATGAAGTGCTGGTTATTACGCCGCAAATTGCCGCTGAGTTCTGGAACGTCGCCACCCGTCCTGTAGCCGCCAATGGCATGGGCTTCTCAACCGATGAAGCGCGCCAGCAGCTGAACCGCCTTGAGGGCTTTTTCTCTGTGCTCGCCGAATCGTCGGAGGTATACACGGAATGGAAGCGTCTGGTGGTGGCGAATGATGTGCAGGGCGTTAAGGTTCACGACGCGCGTATTGCTGCGGCTATGAACATCTACGGTGCTACGCGAATCGTAACGTTCAATGGAGACGACTTTAGACGCTATGGCGTCGAGGCCGTTACGCCGACGTGACCTCCGATGGCTCACAACGGGACGCCGGGAACCAAACGCTTTTCTCCGCGAAACTTTCTTCGGGCGCGGCGTCCAGAGCGATTTTCTGACTCCGTCGCATCGTCTCGCCCGGTTCTCGACCCGTCAACGCTCGAATATCATCTAAACAGCATCACCAGCCGCAACCAAGAGTCTGCTTTCGAAGAGTTTACCCGACAGCTACTTGAGAAGACCGTCTGCCCAAACCTCTTGCCGCACACTGGCCCAACCGGTGGTGGTGATAGTAAGGTCGATTCTGAAACCTATCCCGTCGCTGCCGCTATCGCTGAAACTTGGTATGTAGGTCAAGACACGCGAGCCGCCAATGAGCCCTGGGCATTCGCAATCAGTGCGGCGAGGAAATGGTCGGACAAGGTTCGGCGAGACATGGCGTCGATCGCGGGAACCGCGCGCGGTTACACAAAAGCGTTCTATGTAAGCAATCAAGCGATTCCCGACAAGAAGCGCGCAGCGGAGGAAGATTCTCTTAAGAAGAAGCACGGGTTTGACGTCAAGATTCTTGACCTGACATGGATCGTAAAGACCGTATTCGCGGGTAAACATGAAGAACTAGCGATTAAGACGCTGAGCCTGACCGTTCCTTTGCAGAATGAGATTCGGAAGGGTCCGCTCGACACGCAGCGCGAGCGCGACCTTGAGCAGGTCGAGGAACGCATCAGAAACGCCGCACAGGCAGGACAGGGTCAGTTCGCCCAGATCGGTGACGCGCTGGAAGCCGCTCTTCTTTCACGCAACCTCGAACTTCCGAGAACCGAAACCGATGGACGCTTTCTTCGTGCCCAGCGAATGGCCATCGCCAATGGCACGAGCCACCAGAAGACACGCGCCTTCTACGAGCACGCGTGGACGGTCTTTTGGTGGTATGAGGACTACAGCGAGTTCCTTCGGCTGTATCAGGAGGTAGAACAACTCGCCCTGACATCCGAGAATGTCGGAGACCTTGAACTGCTTCAGAATCTGTGGAATCTCCTGACGTCAGCCACGCGACACGGAGACATCGACGAGAATGCGTCAAGACTCGAAGAGCGTACTGGTTCGTTGCGTCACGCACTTACGCGCCTGCGTGATGAGACGCCATCCAAATCGGCTTCCCTGCAAGCCAAGTCTTTGCTTTGCACAATCGACCTGGCGCTAAGTATTACGGGTTCGCCGGATAAGCCTCTAAAGGAGCTTCGTCGGATTGTTCGAGAGGCCAAGGACTTCATTGGATTCCCTCTTCGCCAGTTGAGTGATCTGATTACCGAGCTGAGCGAATACTTCACAGAGAACACCGCCTTCGAAGCGCTCTTTGATGACCTCGTTGACCTAATCCGGACACGAGAGGGTGAGCTCGCCGGAGCGCGTCTTCTATTGAAACGAGGAAGCGAGCAGCTTGACGCGAATCGTCCCTTTGACGCCATTCGCACTCTCGGACGGGCGTTCGTCGACTTGTACAAGCATGAGAGCCGCGATGAAATGGTCATTGCGCTCGGCCTGTGCGCTTCTGCCTACGAGCGCGTGGGCTTGCTGTGGGCCGCTCGGGGCACCTTGCTCAATGCTGCGGCCATCGCCAATGTCGAATGGCGGGAACATTCTGAAATCTCGCTTGCTCAGTGGCGGACCTATCGACAGCTGAAGTGGGTGGCATTGCAACTTGGCCATCTCCCGGAGCTTCTGGCGTGGCACGAACTGGAAATCATGACCCGGGGGTTGCTCGTGGCCGAGGGCTACTCGGAGCAACGCTTGGCGGCTGCCGAAAGGGACTTCGATGCCATTGTCGGGATGCTGCTCTTGCGAGCAGACCTCTGGCAACTGAAGCAGCTAGAACCGCTGCCAGACGTGCTCGTTCGGCTCGGATTTCAGTCTGCGACTTTGGCGCTGCAGTTTTCGCTGGGGCTCACGGAGGACATTCAAGCTGGTGACGAAGTCATTGATGCAGAGCAACAGCGACAGATGTTCGTTCAGCTCGTGCAGCAGCCGGCCGCAAGAGAGCTGCCGCCCACCTTGGAGCTGCATGCCGCTCAAACAGTCACGTACAGGTCAATTGTCCTGGGATGTTTACTCGAACTAATTTCCGACAACAGACCCAATTGCGTTCAGCTGTCAGAATCTTTGCTTGCTGCCGTTGAGGCGCTGCTTGCGACGTCCGTTGTCGAAGGAATCATGGCGAAGGCCCCCATCGTCAGACTTCGAGTACGGCATTCCGACTTTGGGGAATTTCCACTGTCGGTAGAAGTGGAGGAGCCGGACGGTATCCCCAATTTCGAACTGCGCTGCGCAGACTTTCAGCCGAACTCGCTGATACGCGAACAGCAAGCAACGATAAAGGACGCGATTGTTGATGTGATCGCCCAGCTGATATCCCGCGCATTCTTTGTTGACGGGCCCGAAACGCTGAAGCGAATCCTAGGTGACGAGCGGGGTCTCACGCGAGCCGAGTTCGTCACGACCTTTGTGACTCTTGCTAGTTCGCTTGGGGACAGCCCGCGACTCTCGATTGGCGACTGGACTGCCGGAACGCCAAAGCGCTACGAGCTCACTCGAACCGAGGAGTGGGATGCGGAGGCTCGGAGAGAAGCTGCACGTGCCGCAGAAACAGCGACGGTGAGGCCCTCAGAATTGCCGACGAGCAATGAACGTCCGCCGTCTGAAGGGCCGGACCTGTCCAATCTGAAGCATTCGGACATTACGTTCGAGTCGTTGATTCGAGACTCACTCTGGAACAAAGCGAAGTGGACAGGCGTGACGTGGGCGGTCATGCCCGGTATACCACCTTGGATGGTATTCGGTTTCCGCAACGAAGAAGCGGCTGCGGCAATTATCACGAATCTTGTGAAAGACGTAGGGCGCAATGATCCCGAGAATCGACTGCGCATCAGCATCATCCGCGGCATCAGCAAGAAGAATCCTATGAACTATCGCGTAGTGATTGGCTCGAACGCCGATCCTGCGAAACTAAGAAAACTCGGCATGATGGCCGCGCGAGTCAAGACGCTGGAACCCTCGTCAACCCTAAACCGAGATCGGTTTCTTGAGGCGTATGCCAGAGAGGGAAGATTCTTGTTCGGCGTGGCGGGAGTCGACTACGACAATCCGCAACCAGTGCCTCCGATGCGCCAAGGCTACATCCTGAAGTCGGGCCTGCGCGTGAGGGATGCTTGGGAAATCGGCCTAAACGACCCCGATATCAGCGGCGTACAGCCCGACGATGACGTCATCATTCCTGAGGAACACAAGAAAGACGCTCCATTCCTGGCATACCGGGATTGGGCTCTGGAAAGGCTGGCGTTACGCCAGTCCGTTTCGCCGGCTCCAGCGAAACGTCAGTCTGTCGGTCGACGGAAGGCAAAGATCAGCCGTCAAGCCAGAAAGCGGAATCGACAATAGGTCCATCAGTTCGGCTGCTGCGGCGTCAGTGAGGCGGTCTTCGCGAGGCGCGCAACCATCCGGCGCCGTCTCGCCTCGCCCTTCTCATGCCATGTCGTCTGCCAAGAAGGCAAATCCAGATAGACCTGTTGAGTGGCGTCACAGAGCGCCAGCAATCCGGCTAGATGTCGAAACCTCCCTTGATGTTCCGTTGACCAACAATAGGGCGGTTCGTGATACGAGAACAGCTCGTTGCCTGTGAGAATCAGGACGGGATTAATCGGACGTTCTGCCTTCCAATACTTTCTGCCTCGCTTCGCGATTCGAGTAATTTCGCGCTTCTCCTTGGTCGTGAGTTCCTTTCGTAAGGTGGCAAAGACCAGCACGGCACCGGGGAATGCTTGCGCAATTAGCCGCATGCGCTCGAAATCGATGGCTTTGAAATGGCCGTAGGTCTTGCACTCGCCAAAGACGACGCCCCTGTGTTGTTCACCGTAAATCATCTCGCTCCAGAACAACCCAAAGTCGGCCTCGATATTTCTGCCATCAGGTGCCGTTGCGTTGAAACTCAACGCTGGAGTTACTTTCGTATTGAATTTGTGCCTGTCGAAGAACCCGAGCGCAAGCAACAGGGCGTATGCCCCGTCGGCATATCCGGGAACACTGAATGGCCCGGTAGTCTTGTAACGCCACCCAGAATGTTCGACAGCTCCAATGGACGTGAATGTCCGCAGGCACTTCGGACAACCCAGTTCCTCGGAAAGCGCGTCCATGGCAAACCACGAGTGCCTGAGGCAGTTAGGACACTTAGCACGCAGGCCCACGCGGAAGATTCGCTTGCTGATGAGTTCGTTAACTTCGCGCCGAGGGTCGTCGGTGTCAGCTGACCGAAGGCGTTGGACGATTTCATTCAGTGGAAGTTCGCGTTCAGGCCCTGATATCGGTGGGTCCGCTTCTACGGGCTGTCCGCTCTTGCGGGCTCTTCCGCCGCTCATATATTCAAGCAACCCAAGCAGTCGCTCACTCGCCAAGAACCACGTCCAGCCCTCAAGCTGAGCCCAGATTTGCTTCGCAAGTATTCCGGCGCTGGAAAGCTGAGGCTCCCAGCCTTGGTCTTTCAACCACCCGAACATCACATCTTGGCTGAGGGGGATGTCGAATCTAACAGTTCCGGTATGACGGACAATTCTGGCGAGACCGTTTCGGCCTACGCGCCACTCATCATGAACGCCCGGCAGCCTTGCCAGCGCGCTTTTCAGGTTCTTTCCGTTGGTTGGCGGAATGGCCTGCGCTAACTGTTCTGAACTGCGATAGATGCGCAACTCCAGTTCGTTGACGCAGCGGCCTTCACTGAACACTCCATAAGGCTCGGCGAACTTCGGAAGAAGCGCCTTGAAGCTGACGCTCCTGCCGGACTCAGCGTCAATCTCGATGCTGTCTTCGTCTTCTGCGAATTCATCATCGGGCTCGGCACCGTCTTTGCCGCGGGCCCACTCATCCCACACCCGGGGATACCAATGCTGCATCGAGAAGAACCCATCCTTCGAGGTGCCCCCTTCGGGTATAGGCAGGTTCACTGTCTTGCCGAACTCCTTCAGCTCCTCCATCGTTGAGGAGCGAGAGCAAACGATGGTCGCCGTGTTACAGACCTCGGGCTGATGCCGCCACGGGGCTCTGTGTCTTCGCAAGAATCCATACAGCACCTCTCGCATCTGAGGGTGCTCGAGGAGTTGCTTGGGCAGGGGCAACACCTCGCCGCCCATTGCTCGAAGATTCCAGTAGTCAATGATGTCGCTGGTGGAACCGGCGTCCATGAAGAAGACTCGCGCGCTTGCGTATACGCGTCGTCCTCTGTTGACGGGAGACAGACCGAATTGCGCTACTCGCCTCGGAAAGATCACATCCGGCTTCAAGAGATTCGTAAGCTGGTCTGCCGATGCGTCAACGTGAGTGATATCCAACAGTTCCGAAAATTGCCGTTCGAGCTCCGGCCCGATATCGGGGTGAAATTCCCCCAACAATGACGCCCAGAATAGACCGTGTTTATTGGGCAACGTAGGAACGACGACGCGCATCGGGAATTTGGGCTTGTACCGAAAAGCCTCATCGAAGATGCCCTCCAATATCTCGAACGCCCCTATTCCATACAGCGGAGTGTTCGATTCTTTCGAGCGGTGATGGTGCCAAACCTGGTCGGCCTTGACAGATTTGATGCCGACGTCCGCTATATAACTCGGTAACGAAGATGAGAGTTGAACTATTGCGTCCGGATCGAAGGCTTCTAGGTAGCCTCTTATGACACTTTCAGCAGCAGGAACCGTAAAGCGTGGCTCCCATGATTTAGGAATTCGCTGGTAGAGCGGAATGATTGGGAAAGAAGTGCCACCCCAAAGCGTCGAACTTAACTGTATGGCCTGGCGAACCTGGCCAGCATTGTGGGGGTCCACCAGATAGGCGAGGCGTATTGGCCGGCACTTTACATCAATCGTTCCGAACATGATTTGCCTCAAGACCAGACAGGTCAGGCCTCGATGAAGCCCCCCAAAGAATTACAGAGTCAACAAGTAGCGAGGAAACAGAAAGGATAGCCGAACTAAGGGCTCCGCCCTCGCGCGCGCAAGGGAGTAAAGCTCCGCCTCCCGCCCGGAATCCCCAGCCTTCCGCGCCGCTGAAGAACGCGGCTTGTGCAGGCCGGGTGATCCCCCTCCGGGCGCTCGCCCCTGTGACGCTTGCTACCCCGTCACCGTCTGGCTTCCATCCCGGTGCATGCGCACCGGCTTTCCATTCAGGAGGCAGACCTGAGGACCGATCTCTATGCCACCGTCACCAACCGTACCCGTTAGCGGGAACACACTCTGGACAATGTGCCGCCGTTCCGCCTGAAGGCGGCGACTAAATCTAATTCCTCGAAGGCTAAGCTCGGCGGTTGCAGCGAACCATTGACAGCTGGCGCCGCCGTCGTTTACCTTGAGGGCATCTTCCAGTGGCGACCGATTGCCACTCGCTCCGCATCCTCAAGGAGTGGAGCTACTCCCGCCGCGACGCCTTAACGGCCCGCGACGCAGTCCAAGCGTTCCAGTCGGAACTTCGGTGAGCACTAGCAATTCAATACGCTCGGAAACCTCGCGAGCGCGTTGAGTTTCAGATCAGCAGCCAGCGTCGATCGAGAGTGACCTCCGACGACGACTCCTGAACGGCGGGCGCCTTGGGATCACACGGTTCCCGATGGCGTCTCGCCATCACATCCACTCTGTTCAGGAGGAAGGTCATGAAGAAGACATGCCCACGATGACCCGGCGCAGTCTGAGAACGGCCTCGCCGTTGTGCCGCCGGCGTATGGGAAACTGCCGAACTGTCTAATGGCCCATTCGAGGTGGCCGCGTTTGTCGGGTGCCACGAGGAGACCGTTCGTCGCGCATATCTGCGTGGTCTACTGAACTCGCAGCGATTCGGCGTTCGAGGAAGGAGGTTCCACCCGAGCGACGTGCTCGATTGGATCAAGAGAGGAGCACCGACAAGAGTGTCATAGCAAAGGAGAGATAGAAATGGCTGTTAGGAAGATTTGCAGGCAGAAAGGATGTCGCGCAAGCCCGCGATGCGAGCATCCGTGGTGGTTCGACACGATGCACCAAGGCAAGCGGTGGCGTATGCCTGTCGACGACTTTGCGCTCGTGCGTGGAGCGACGGAGCCGATTACGTCAAAGCAGACGGCGGAGCGCGTCTGGGAACCGAAGTTCCTCGGCGAGATCATGGCTGGTCGCGATCCGCGCGTCCCGCCAATCCAGCCAAAGCAAGAGACCAAGACCGTCCTCACGGTGGCGGCCTTCCTCGACCAGTACTACACGGGCTACGTGGAAACGGAAGGTCTCAAGAGCGCGAACACAATCAGCGGTCACATCAAGGCGCTGAAAGCATCGCTCGGCGAGCTTCCGGTGGCGGCTCTCGAGAAGGCACCGGAGATCGCCCGGTTCAAGGCAGCGTTCCGCAAGAGACACGAGGTGGCGACCGTGAACCGTGCTCTCGGAGTACTTCGAGCGGCGATCAATTGGGGACGCTTCCAGGATCCGCCGCTGCTCTCGACGAGTCCGTTTCATCGCTTCGGCGTCACTATCCGAGCCCGCGACGAGACGAAGAGGGATCGTCGGATCCACCGCGACGAGGAGCAGACACTTCTCGCCGCGTGTCTGATGATGAACACCGCCGAGCACAGGTGGACGGGACCCGCGATGCACGATCGGATCATTGCGGCACTTGAAACCTGTTGCCGGCAGGGTGAGATGCTTCGCATTCAGAACCGGGACGTGGACCGGACGCAGCATCAGATGTGATTTCGAAGTGAACACAAATGACGTGAAGAGCGACTACCGCTTCTTCAGCGCGATCAACCCCCCGGCGATCAACGCTTTCTTCTTGGGGCGCGACCAACCCTTCGGTTGTCGTTCTCGATGCAATGCATGCAGACGGCTCTCGTGCTGCTCGACATACACCAGTTGGACGGGACGGCGTTTCGCCGTGTGCGCTGCCGCGGAGCCTTTGTTGTGTTCTCGAAGTCTGAGGTCGACGTCCCCGGTTTCACCGACATAGAACGAATCGTCGGCGCAACGAAGGATGTAGACGAACCACATCGGACGACGATGCCATCGTCACGGCCAAGTTGAAGTGGAAAAACACGAGGTGCTTGACTCGAGTCGAATGGCTTGGGGTGGGCCCTTCGACTCGCTCGGGTGGATGGCTTGGTTGAAGCCCTTCGACTCGCTACGCTCGCTCAGGGCATTCGACTCGGCCGCTATGGCTCGCCATTCTGGTCGAATGGCTTGCCACGAGCGAAAAAAGCGTTTCCACAAGTGGAAACGCTTTTTGAGTCGAATGGTGCGCCCAGCATGATTCGAACATGCGACCTCCTGGTTCGTAGCCCCAGCTCAGCGCTGGCGACGCCTAACGGCGTCAAAAAAACCAAGAAGTTGGGCGCCTGCGGCGCGGAAGCGTGATTTCTCACTCAGGTCCGTCCCTATTCTATTCGTGATCACTTGGGACCGCCTAACAGAGCCAAACCTACGAAGAAAGCTGCGACGGCGCCCCCTACGAGCAGAGGCTTTCTCCATTCAGCGACCAATGTGGCTAGGACTACGGAAGCGACGACCACGAGCGCACAGCCTTCGAGACCGTAGCCGTTAGGGTGGCGAAGTAGCCAGTTCCAAGGCAGTAACACTCTAATGATCAGCTCAAACATCCCAACCGACGTAAGCGTAATTACGCTGGCGATCAGTTGCCACTTTTGGCGACGAGTTCGATGAAGGTCGACCTCCAGGTCGATCACTTTCCGGTTAGCCTGCTCTTTCGCGAAGGCTTCTGCCGCCGCCTTTTGGTCGATCACCACGACCTGTTCGGACTGGGCCCGCGTCTGGTCTGTTAGACGTGCTATTTCGATTTCTTTCGCCCGAATTACAGCTTCCTTGGTAGACAGAGCGTCTTGGCGCTCTTGAATGACTCTCGTGGCATCGGCCAACGCAAGTTGCTTTGCCTGGTGTTCTTGTTTTTCGCGCTGAAGCTGATCGGCAAGTGCCGCGCGTTCTTCTATGAGTTGAGCGTTCTCCGCGGCGACAGCGGATTCAACAGTGTCAGCGAATTCCTTCTCGCTGCGCTTCGTTTGGAGCTCGGCGATGAGCAGATCGTTCGCGAGCATCTTTGTGGCCGTTTCTTCCGGAATGTCGCTGTAGCCGGCCAGTATGCTGGCCATTCGGGTGGCGGCCCGTTGAGCTCCGCCGCGATTTAGAGTGAATTCCGGAAGCGCGAAGGTTTCGGCGAAAGCTTGGTCAAACTCCTCATTGTCCGAAACGTAGGGGCGCAATATTTGCCACAACAGGCTGGGTAGAACCGTCGAATGATGTCGCTGGGCCTTCCGGCTTCTTTCAAAATCAAAGCGGAACAGATGGTAGTCGCAGGTAACTAGAAGGTGGCCCGCTTCCAGGGTGTTGCGTGCATTCGTTCGTAATGACTGGACGGTTTCGAGAACGGCCATGTCATGCTGGATTGCGTCGTGTGGCTTTTCTCTTCCCGCCGACTTCAAATATTCAACATAGTCTGCTTCCATGTCCGCTCTTGCGGCTAGTCTCGCTTCAGAGGCTTCACCATGGTAGACATCGATTCCCTTGTCTTTCACAAGAATCTGCCAATGTGAATAAGGCGCAAAAAAATCTTCGACAGCTACTGCATGGACGGCGTTTTTGGAGTGATATCTGAATTCGATACCCGACAGATGGCCGCTGGCAACAATGGCTCGGCTGATCGTCACCGGCCACTTTTGCTTCTTTAACTCCTTGTCGTAGTAGAAGAGGGTATTTGTCATCTCCCGAACGGTCGCATCATGGTAGCGAAGGCGGAATGGCAATTTGAATCGGGTTATCGACTCCACGAGTTCGGCCGACACGTCCACTTGAGAGTTGGCATGCAGATCGAGAAGGCCAAATAGAAAGTTGGTGTCAAGGAACAGAGTCAGATTACTTAGGCCCCCGCGAAGTTTCTCCGATACCTCCGGAGCGACTGCCAGGCAGAAATAATTAAAGGCGCCGTCAGCAAGGTTCGCGATATATTCGGCGCGCTTTCTGTCTGAGCCAACCTGCAGGAAGAATCCGGAAATTGCATCACGTGCTGCAGCGCGGTCCTTTGAGGGGAACCATTCCGCAACTGCCTTGTCGAGGAGGACCAAGAGGCTTCCTTTCGCCTCGTCCGCGATTGTGGAGGCCCCGTCGATCAGTTCGACCGCTTGAATACCGTGGCGACGAAAAGCTTGTGCGAGGTAAGACCGTAGTGCTGACCAGAGACCGTCGCCGCTTAAGTTCGCAGCGCCGACCTGCGAGAGCCAATTGGCGCGAACATCAGCTTCGAGTTCAACGGCCGCGGCGATTCTGGCCTTCAGGCCTACCTGTGCGGCTTGCGATAGAGAAAGATGACCATTCCCGATATCGGCGAGCGTGCCGACCTTTTTGAGTCGCTGAATTGCAAACTCGACATCCTTCGCATTGAGCCGAATTCCGAATAGTGCTTCGAGCGCCTCCGCAACTTGGTGAGCGTCGGACAACTGCTCATTCGCCAATATGACGAAGCATTGCTGAATCAATTCATCAAGGACTTCCGACGTGGCTCGCGTCTTCGCGATGGCGACGAAACTCGCCATCTGCTGGAAGGCGAGAGTGAAGTTGGTCGGCGTCGGGACGGTCGTTTCAGCCACGTTAACCTCTAGCAGGCTCGTTCGCGAACGGGTGACGCCCAGGAGCGGACGTCAATACTGATTCGGTTGGGAGTGGCAGATTGTAATACATGAGATGGCGTGTAGATTTGCCCAGACACCTATGAGAAGACCCTGCCGCCAGCCACCCCCTAAAGGGGGTGGTGGTGGGCAGGCAGATGGCGTGCGAATCGTTAGGCAGCGATTGGCAGCACGTTGGCAGTTGGCAGCCTGTCACGGCCTGTGGCAGTGATTTCCCACAAGCCCGTCGCAGGCGATGCAATTAGGCCTAGCTCCTCAAGGTGAACACGCCAATGGCGAACAGTCCCCTCTTTCTCGCCGAGCTGCTTAACTAGCACACCCCACCTGAGACGAGAGTCTGGGCTTGCCGCCAATTCACCGAGCAGTCGCAGGTGGTTCAAGCCGATGGACGACTTGGCCGCGACCACCCTCGTGTCGCGAGAGAGCACAACCGCCGCAGACGTCTCGCCCGAAGCCAAGGCTACTTGCTTCAATTCGAACGGAATCGGCTTGAAATGCTCGGCCTCCTTTTGCTTCTCGCAAAACAGGAAGCGTCCTCCGCCTGCCTCCCCGACGCGGAGCATCGTGTCCGCGGCGCCACGCAAAACAGAGCTTCCACGTTCTGACGCCGTCCGACCCTTCTTTGCCTTCACCGTGTGGTGAACGACTACGACCAATGCCCCCAACGTCGCGACCATCTTGTCGAGTCCTCGGATCGCCTGGCTCACTTCTTTCGCGGAGTTCTCATCGCCATCGAAGCTGCGGGCAAAGGTGTCGATGATGATCAGTCGCGGGCTAGTCGCCTTCACTGACTCGATGAAGCGCGCCACGGACGTGTCCTCGTTCAGCAGAATGGCTTCCGTTTGAACGAACAAGTTCTCTGATACGACTCGTTTTCGATCCGTTTCCCAGGCGTCGCATCGTGCCGGCAGGCCCCAAAAGCCTTCGGGCGCGACATACACGACCGCGCCGCGCTTCGTTTCACGACCGAGCCACTCTGCTCCCAGAGCAACACTCATCGCCAGATCGAGGGCGACAAAGCTTTTCCCCTCAGCGGGAGCGCCGAACAGAAACACTACCCCCTTCTCAGGCAGCACGCCCTCCACAAGCCACTCCGGACGTGGCAGCTTCCTCAAAGCGTCCCTCGTCAGTAGCTTGAACAGATGCTTCGGCGGCGAGGACCCACTCTCAACAAAACCCAACGATTCACTCAACATAGACGCTTACTCCTCTTGTGCCCGCTCTTTGACGGGCAACAAAAAAGGCCCAGTCCGGAAAATCCGGAAGGGCCTTGTTTACTAGCGGCACCGATAATCGTTGCCGCAGGAGCATTATAAGACACTGCTTAGGTGAATTTCAAGGTGTCCCGACGCCGCCGCCGTCTCACGTTTGAACGCTGAGTGGGCACGAGGGAACTGACGCGATATGACGGTGGTATGACGGCACGAGACCATCTCGAACGACCGAACTAATCAGGCTATGGCCATGGAATCGATTCGAGCTCGCAGAACTGCCGGGCGACGGATGCCATTCCGACCCGCCGCCAATTCGCCCTCTCGACGTCCGCCGATTCTGTCGGGCTCCGCAAACGTCCTATCTGCGCTCGTCTGGGTGGGTGAGAGCCTGATAAACCTTGTGGAGCATATGCTCTAAGGCAAGCTTCCGGAACTCACCATCCGCCATGAGCTTTCCGAAAATCTCCTCGTTGCCTTCCATACGGTCGATGACAAGGCCCTCGAAGGCCTTCTCAAAGACATAGCGGAAGTCGTCTTTCGAGTTCGCCGCCGCCGCTTTCTTTAGTGCCTCGCTCTCGACGGCCTCCTCCTGGATCTGGTCAAAGAAAAGCTGGTCGGCCTGGGTGAAGTCAGTTCCGAACCGCTCGTTGAGGATGTCGATCAACTCGGAGAGTTTTATCTTCGGGTCTTCCTGTCCGGTGCCTACGTCGCTCGGTCCTTTGAGCGGCTTGCCGTCACCTGTGTTGAGATCAATCCGACCTTCACTGATCTTTTGCAGCCGGTAGTATTGCAGTTCAACCTCGTCTTCCAGGTCATATCCGGGGCCGTCTTTGCGCTTTGGCAATTTGGTAAGCAGAAAGCGCACGTAGGTGTAGAGCTGTTCGAGATCCGAATCCTGATACGGGATCACCTGCGAAAGGAAACCATACATGTTGCGGAAGTTCACGAGGAGGGTCTTCACCTCTTCACGTTCCTCTTCATCTCGGTCCTTAAACCTCTCCACCGCTTGATCAAGGATGCCGTTCATCTCGGCTTGGTCGTGGACGGTCTCCTTACGGCGAGGTCTGAAATACACCGCACAGAAGGCCTGCACTTCTTCATGGTGAATGAGATGCGTCTCTTCGATCTGGTGCTGTAGCCGGTAGAGGTGCTGAGCATCCGTCAGCGGCTCGGACGGCGTATCGTCGTAGTAAGGCTTAAACGCTGCGAAGATTTCCTCAGGAGTGTTGCGGAAGTCCAGGATGAAAGTGTCTTCTTTGCCAGCGCAGGTGCGGTTCAGCCGCGAAAGCGTTTGCACGGCTTGCAAGCCGGTGAGCTTCTTGTCCACATACATCGTGTGAAGCAACGGCTGATCGAAACCAGTCTGATACTTTTCCGCAACAAGCAGCACTTGGTATTCGTGGCTGTCGAATCGCTCAGGCAGCTCACTCTCCTTGATGCCGCCATTCATGCCTACTTCTGTGAAGCTCTTTCCTGGCGCGTCCGGATCTTCGACGACGCCGGAAAACGCCACTAGGGTCTTGACGTCGGTATAACCCTTTTCGGCAATGTAGGCGTCGAACGCCTGCTTGTAGCGCACAGCATGGAGTCGATAATCGGTGACCACCATTGCTTTGGCGCGTCCGCCGATCTTGTGTTTCACGTGGGTGCGGAAATGCTCCACCATCACTTCGGTCTTCGTTCGCAGGTTCACCGCGTGGAAAGTGAGCGTGCGCGCTAAGGATCGGGCCGCCTTCTTACGCTGCACGTGCGGATCATCGTCACCAACTTGCACAAGGCGAAAATACGCCTCGTAGGTGACGTAGTTCTTGAGCACGTCGAGGATGAACTTCTCTTCGATGGCCTGCCGCATCGAATAGAGATGGAAGGGGGCCTCACCTGTGGGACCGGGTTCGTCAAACACTTTCAGCGTCTTGTATTTCGGCGTTGCGGTGAAAGCGAAGAAGCTCAGGTTCGGTTGCTTGCCTCGCTTCATCATCTCGCGAACGACGCCGGCTAGATGGTCCGCATCGCCTTCCGGGTCCAGGCCTTGAGATGCTACGTATTGCAACGCGTCTTCGTGCAGCTGGTCCGCGTTGAGCACGCCCTTCAGCTCCATCGCGGTTTCGCCGGACTGCGAGCTGTGCGCTTCGTCCACGATTACGGCGAATTGCTTGTCCTTCGTGGAAATAGCGATGCCGGGAAGGTTCTCCTCGCGCAGCTTCTCGAGCGTCTCGGCTATGAAAGGAAACTTTTGCAATGTGGTGATGATAATGGGGGTGCCGTTGGCCAGCGCCTGCACGAGCTGCCGCGTATCCTCGTCGACCTTCTGCACGACGCCTTGCTTGTGGTCGAACTGGTAGATCGTGTTCTGAAGTTGTTGATCGAGGATGCGGCGATCCGTCACCACTACCACGGAATCAAAGATCTTCTTGTCCGCATCATCATGTAGAGACGAGAGCCGGTGCGCCAGCCAGGCGATGGAGTTGGATTTCCCGGAGCCGGCTGAGTTCTGGATTAGGTAGTTGTGCCCGGGGCCGTGTGTCTTCGTGTGGGCGACAGTCCGCCGCACGCAATCAAGCTGATGATACCGGGGGAAGATCATCGTCTCCTTGGTGATCTTCCTGATGCCCTCGTCGGTGAGGATGCGTTTCTCCTCGACCTGCAAGTGCATGAAGCGCCCGAGGATGTCGAGCAAGCTGTCCCGTTGCCACACTTCGCGCCACAAGTAGGCGGTGCGATAGCCACCATCCGCGGCGGGCGGATTCCCTGCGTGCCCTTCGTTGCCCAGGTTGAAGGGCAGGAAGTGCGTCTTGTCTCCGCTCAGGCGCGTGGTCATCCAAACCTCGTCCTGATCTACGGCGAAATGCACCAGCGTGCGTTTTGTGAAATCAAAGATCGGCTCACTTTGATCTCGATCTCTTTTGTATTGCTTCTTCGCATCCTCGACCGTCTGACCGGAAAGCGGGTTCTTGAGTTCAGCGGTCGCAACAGGAAGGCCGTTGAGAAAAAGCACCAGATCGAGTGACTTAGAATGCTCCGTGCCGTAATAGAGCTGCCGAGTCACCGAGAGCACGTTTTGGCCGTAGAGCGCCAGTGTGTCCGGGTTCATTCGGTTGTTTGGTGCAAAGACCGCGAGCCGAAGCAACTTTCCGTAGCACTTGAATCCCTGTCGCAGGACTTTGAGCGTGCCCTTCGTTTCTAGCTCCTTCACCAGGTGATTCACCACCACCTTGGGTGTTTCGTCACCGTGGATCGCCACAAGGCTATTCCACATCTTCTCCTGCGTGACTTGGATGAACTCCATTACCAACGCTGGATCGAGTGCCAGAGTCCTGTCGTAGCGATCCTTGGCGACGCCCAGCCGGTAATCCACGAAGACGTAACCGGCGTGCGTCGTGAGGTGGTCAACGACCGCATCTTCGAGACGGGCTTCGGTGTGCTTCTTCATGGGATGTAATTGAGAGATTCGACGTTGGCGCCGTCCAGTGCGGCCACCGGGATTTCGACGTGGCGAACGTCGATCTTACCCGTCGTCGCTGCGGTGATGATGGCTGCCCGGTACTCGATGAGCCGGTCGATGGCTTCGGCGACTGCATCCTCCATCCTTGAAAACTCGGTTCGCTTTCCGTCGAGGAAAGCCACAATACTTAGTTGTTCGTCCAATGGCGGCACAACACAGCGCAGAGCGAAAAGCTTGCTGGCTTTGATACCGAGAGCAGTCGATCCAGTCGCTAAAGATCTTAGGTGAGCTTGGAACGGAGCACTCATCATCCAATACTTGGCAAAGTAGTTGTTCAGTTTCAACGGCTCGCCGCGAAACTTTATGACACGTTGGGCAAGCGCGATGTCTTCCCGGTCGATATTCGCGACCTCGCCAAGGGGGGCCTCGGTCGTGAAGACCAGGTCTCCGAGACGTGGTAATCCACGAGACATGATCTTCGAATACTCGTCCTCTCTGACGAATTCTTCGGAAATTGCGTAGTCGATGGCGCCGCTCTTGATGTTCTTGGCGGTGACTAAGAAGACTCCATCACGAACTTTCTCAGGTGTTTTCCCGCGGTAGTCGGCGCGATCCTCGACGTATTTTGTGAAGCCGCCAACTTCCCAATGTCGTGGCACTTGGCCTATCCACGGTATGCCTGAGTCGCGCAACGGGACGGCTGGGTTGAGTCCGCGAGTGACCACCTGCGTAATTATGGCCACGCGTCTCTCCTTGAACTTTTCCAGCAGCTCCTGCTTCCGCGCTCTCAGCACGTCAATCTGCCCAGTCTTCCAGTCCAGAAATGCGGCGATTTGCTGCTGCTCGGGGAGCGACGGCACTGGAAACGGAAAGTCCTTGTTGAACTCTGGCGGAACTCTCTTCTGGCCGCCAGCGCCATACATCTCCGACTCGCCTAGCTTTCGGAAACGATCAGAGACCGCGACGTAAAAGAGAAAGCCGCGGTCGAGCGTCGGACCCGCACGCAATACATGAAGCTCGGTGGTGCCGTAGGCAGCGCCATTCACTAATTCTCGGGCCAACGCTGCCTTGCCGTTCTCGAAACAAGGGGTGATCTTCGCAACGACCACATCACCATCTTGAAACTCGGTGTAGCCACCGGGCATGTCCGCGATGGCGCGTGTGTGTTCGAGATTGAGGCCGCCGTACTCGCCGACTGCTTCCATCGGCACGAACGAAACCTCGTCCTCAGGGTTTAAACGGCGGAGACTCGATGTTGGTGGGTTCACTTGCATGACGAAACGCCCACGGAGGACCTCCCAATGCTTTGGAAGCGTGCCGAGTCCCTGGAACCCGCTCGGAACGGCTTCTTCATACACGGGTAGCTTCAATCCGTTACCTCTTGCAGCATCGCCATGATTTCCTTTTCCAGATCGGTGATGTCCCTCTCGATCTCTTCGAGCGGGCGCGGTGCTTCATATTCGTAGAAGTGGCGGTTGAAGGGAATTTCGTAGCCGACCTTAACCTTGGTGTGGTCGATCCATGCATCAGGACGGTAGGGCAGCACTTCGGTAGCAAGGTATGCTTCGCAGTGATCACGCACGAGGGCGATCAGCGGCTTCACATCCACCTTTTTCTTCTTCTTGCCTTCGTAGTTTAGCGGCAGAGGCAAAATGATATCGCGCGGGAATGGCACGTTCTCCGTGTCGCGCAGGTCTGGATCCGGCTCGGGATTGCCCTTCTTGTCCCGACAGATTTCCGCCGAAGCATCACGCTGACCCAGACCGCCAGGAGCAAGTAGGGCATCCTTCAACTTGCTGTCGAGCGCGATGTCTGACGCCGCAAAGGCTGCAGTGAGTTGTTTCGCGAAGAGGGCCCGGTCTTTGACGAGCTCGCCGGCAAAGGCGCTCTTCATTCCACGGAGCACTTCCAGAATCGCGACCTGCGCATCTGCCCCCTTCCGCTGTTCCTCGAGAATCCTCTTCTTGTCTTTCCGCTTTCGCGAGACGGCGAGTTCGACGAAGGCAGTGCTCTTCTTGAAAAGCTCGATGCGTTCGTCCGTGGCTGCGTAGTTCAGTCGCAGCGGCCGCTCTACGGTGACCTTGAGGTAGCCTAAGTCACGATTGTCGAGAATCTTGCCGACCAAGAGGCTCTTAGTCTGGTCGCGCTTCGGGTCCACGTTGGTCTGAATCTCGGCCACCGTAAGGCGAACATCGTGCGCGAAGTCACCGTAGAGTTTGGTGAGCACCTCAATGTGGTTTGGCAAGCCGTCGGCGCCGTCGCCGAGCTCCTTCCGCTTGTCGCCGAGGCTTTTCTTCATCTTCCGAGCGAAGTCAGTGCCGTTGATGAGCTGAACCTTGCCGCGGCGCACTTTGCGCTTTCGATTGGTGACAATCCATATGTACGTGGAGATGCCAGTGTTGTAGAAAAGCTGGTCGGGTAGCCCGACGACGGCCTCAAGCATGTCGTTCTCGACGATCCATCTCCGGATATTGCTCTCGCCACTCCCGGCGTCGCCCGCGAAGAGCGGCGAGCCATTGAGAACGATACCGATTCGCGAACCTTCGCCGCCCGCGGTCGGAGCAGCCTCCATCTTTGAAATCATGTGGAGTAAGAACAGTAATGCGCCGTCGGTGATGCGCGGCAAGCCCGGGCCAAAGCGTCCGTTGAAGCCAAACTGCGTATGCTCTTTGGTAACGTGAGATTTCTCTGGCTTCCATTCCACACCGAAGGGCGGATTCGCGAGCATGTAATGAAATCGCTCGTTCGGGTGTCCGTCCCCATCAACGAAGCCTTCCTTCGCCTTGCCGGTACCGAGCGTATTGCCGTACACGATGTTCTTCGCGTCCTCGCCCTTGATCATGAGATCTGATCCGCAGATAGCGTAGGACTCGGAGTTGTATTCCTGGCCGAACAGTTCGAGATTGGCGCTCGGATTGAGCCCACTGTCGGGATCGACAATGAGTTTCTCCGACTCCGAAAGCATGCCCCCAGTGCCTGCTGTCGGATCGTAGATCTTGATGACCTTGCCTTCTTTGTAAACGAGGTCGTCGTAGGTAAACAGGAGGCTCACCATGAGTTTGATGACCTCGCGTGGGGTGAAGTGGTCGCCGGCTTCCTCGTTCGCTTGTTCGTTGAAGCGTCGGACAAGGTCCTCGAACACGTAGCCCATTGCGATGTTGGGGATGGTGTCCGGGTGTAGGTCCACCGCGGCGACGCTCTTCACCACCTCGAATAGTCGATTCGCTTCTTCAAGCTTTTCGATCTCGTCAGCGAAGTTGAACTTCTCGATGATCTTCCGAGCGCGGGTCGAGAAGCCCGAAATGAACTTGAGAAGGTTTGGTGCGAGTTTGTCGGGATCGCCGAGGAGCTTCTGAAATGTAAAGTCGCTGGTGTTGTGGAACGTCAGCTTGAACTTCTGATTGATGATCTTTTCGATGGTCTCGGCATCGTGTTTGGGGAGCTTCTTGCCGTCCTTGATCTTCGTCTCCGCCTTCAGCGATTTGTGCATCGCGATCACGTCGTCTTTCGTCTCCTCTAGCACGCAGTCAAGGCGACGCAGCACGGTGAGCGGAATCATCACACGGCGATATTGCGGCGGGCGGTAAGGACCGCGCAAAAGGTTGGCGATATTCCAGATAACATCGCCGTGTTCTTTGAAAGCGTCGAAGTTTTTCATGAGTTCGCAGGCGCATTTTGACCCAACGCGGCCCTAATAGCACGTATCGTTCTAATAGTCGTGGAGGCGGTGGAGAAGGCTTCCACGGTAGCCGTCCAGAAACATGTGGTTCTGGACAGCGAAACCGTCGCTCGATTTAGGCCGATTGCGAGGCGGATTCCTGCGGTTTGCCGGAAGGGTTTCTGGACAGCCGCCACTCCGCCACGAAGCTCTTAGACACTCCGAGCACCGTCGCGGCCTGGCGCAGCGAGAGACTCGCCGTCGCCTCTAGCTCGCGGTCGCTCACGCGACGCCGCGGTCGCCCCAACCGCTTCCCCTGCGCCTTTGCTCTCGAGAGCCCTAGCCGCACCCGCTCCGCGATCCGGGCGCGCTCGAATTCTGCCATCGCTCCCAGAATGTGCAGTTGCAGCCGGCCAGCCGGTGTCGACGTGTCGATGCCTTCGCCCAGGCTAACGAAGGCGATGCCGAGGTGGTGCAATTCTTCGAGTGTGACGATCAGGTGTCGCAGACTTCGGCCCAAGCGATCCAAACGCCACACGAGCAGCGCATCGAACTTCCGCAGTTTCGCATCGCGCATTAGTGCGTCGAGGGCCGGCCGTGAGTCCTTCGCGCCACTGATGCCGCGGTCGGCATATTCGACAACGCTCCATCCTCGGCGCCCGGCGTAGGCGCGGAGCTCGATCAACTGGTTCTCCACGTTCTGATCGTGCGTCGAGACGCGAGCGTAGACTGCAGTCGTCATCGATGTAGACTTTCCAGCGCCGACAGTGATCTGAAACGTGGACAATGGCCGGCCCGGCACTGCCAAGAGCAACTTTTCTGCCATCCGCCGCCGGACTTGCTGAGGGGACGTATCATGCCGACCAAAACGACAGGGCGAGGATTGATCGTTGTCACATGCATGAGCGCAGTTTTAATCGGGTGTTCGCCGCGCTTCATCTCAGGCTCTCCCTTAGCCGACGCGGTCATGGAAGGGATCAAGTCCGGAACGATCACCTCGTCGAACGATCTCAGCTTTCGCGGCGGAGGTTATAAGCGGTTCGCGCTTTCCGTCTTTGCCGAAGACTCCGACTTCGAGTTTCCCTCACCTGCGCTGTTAGGTAAGATGATCAACTACAGACAGCTGGAAAGTTCGGATCTTGAGTGGATTCTCAAGAATACCAATACGAATATTACCGATGCTGCCGTCATCGCCGCCCAAAAGTCGCTTTACGACAACGAGCAGAGGAACTCGGATCCTCTGAAATTCGGCGAAACTCGAATGATCAATGGAAGAACTGTCGAGGGCAAATTCACCTACGACGAGCGAATCGGCGCTCGAAAGGTGACCTACACAGTAGAAACACCAACCGGCTTCTACAAAATGACATTCGTCGTTGACGACAAGCAAATTTTTGCTATCGACGTGCACCAGTGAGAGTCCCCGCTGCTACCCCGGTAGGCGATGATGGCCGAACTCAGCGAGACCGGCTACCGCGGAGAGTGGACGAACGAGCGTTGGCACGAGGAACGGTGTCCGCCGGCTGCCGGAACTGAACCGGTCCCCCCCCCCCACTACCCCGCGAAAGTTCGACCAGGGGGTGGTGTTCTTAGAGCGAAAATCTTGCTGATCAAAACCTATAGCAGAGCATCACCGCAGTCGGTTACACAGAGCCGCTTGGTCGCTCGATTGCCTCGCGCTCATTTCGGCTTGGCTGGTTGGTTCGGTGCGAGTCGCTGCCGCCGTGGACACCTCAGGCGGGTCGTCATCTCTCATCCGCGGCGTTCGGGTAAAGCGCACCCATCGAAGTCCAGTCGGGACGTGTTTCAATCGGGATCGGTTCGGGTCGAATTTTAGAATCTTCATGGCCTCCCGGCCCCACGGCTCTCCTTGAACGCCCTCTGCAGAGGGCACGGTATTCATGAAGGCGCAGCGTCGCGAACTGGTTGTGCAAAGCACCGGCCATCGAGAAACTGTCAAAGGCACGGCCCGCGTCTGCTCAGCAGGCCCGGCCGTGACGAGCCGCGCGCGACCCTTCGTATAATCGCCTGATGACGCATCCAGACGATGCCTTCGCGTTCCTTGTGAAAGAGTTACGGGCAGGGACGGTCGGAGATCAACAACTTCGGAAATTCGATCTAGATATCCAGTATGCCGTGGTCGCTTACCTGCGACAAACGGAGCAACCATTCAGTTTGGGCGCAGGCGGAAGCTGGGGCCGTCACGCGCCAACGGTCGAGCGCATCTGGCCGCTGTTCGCCGATGCCGTTTACGAGCTCGTGCGCCGCGGTATTCTGCGACCAGGCCCGCGTGGTCAGGAGGACGGTAGTGCTAAGCAAGGTTTTGTAATCACGCATTTCGGCGAGGAATGGCTTAGGCAGGCTGATCATGAAGCCCTCGCCATAACCTTGCCGGGTCGGTTCGAACAGCTCGTGTCGCCGTTCGCCGCGCGGTTCGGCGAAGGTTTTATTACTCGCGCACAGGAAGCAGTGAAGGCATACCACGCGGGACTTTACCTGGCGTGCTGCACCATGTGCGGTGCGGCTTCCGAATCCATACTGCTCGAGCTCGCCGCGGCCGGAATGTCAGAACAGAGCGCTTTCGAAATTTACGATCAACGCGGCCGAAATGCATTGAAGACGGCGTTCTTGAATACTGCTCAGAAGCGGGTTCGAGAGGGCTTTGAGCGTCATTTTCATATCCTCGGGGCTACCCGAGACGAGGCCGCCCACGGGAAAGTATCAAAGCTTGGGGAGCACGATGCCTTTCTCGCCCTGTTGGCGCTTTTCAGGTTGGCGACGTTTTCGAATGAGGAGTTCTGAACCGTCAAATCCAATCTGCATGTCGCGCGCGCTTCATCGGCCGCGAAGCGGCGCGATAGAATTAGCGAATCGGCTTCACGCACCAACGGGCTTCGGGCTCCAGCCGGAAGTCAACGCCACACCGTAACTCGTAAACGACAGGCTCATTGGAATACACCTCGGTGACTCGCAACACTGCAGCGCCTCTACTGGTTAGTAGGTCGTGACTCGCCTGCGAAGACACCTTGAGCTTCTGCCAGGCAATACCCTTGCCAGCGGTTCCCTTCACTTCGTATTGAGTGCAATCAGGACCCACCACCAGTGCCATGTCTGCGCCGGCCCTGGGCGTTGCGAACGAGCAGCCGCTATGCATCCGCTGAAAATGCAATTTCACGATTTCGATTGCGCGCTTACCTATGTCCCCGCTGCCGGCACTTGCGGGGAACTTGTCGTTCCAGGGCCGTCAGTTCAGCAGAACCCAGCTGCACTCGGAATGATTCCATATCGTCTTAGCCTAACAGTGGCGTTGTTCTGGAACAGCGTTCTCGGTCCAACCGCTCCTCAATGAACGCTTGGAGTCGAGGGCGCACTTCAGCGGGATTACCAACTTGCGCGTTGTGACCATCTGGCTCTCGAGACAGAATTGTCCCTCACGCGAGTATGCGGAACGAGTGACGCTCGTATGCCCAGTATTTGTGACTGTGCTGATCGACCCAATGCTGATCCGTCGGGTGAATCCATTCACACTCAATCGTCATTGGAAATCCGGCGAGCATGCGCGCATTCAAGGCATCAACGTGCGCCATGTTCTTTCCTGGGGTGCCCCAAACTGCGAGGCAGCCAGTATCGCCGTGCAAAGCGCAGGTGATAAAACGATTGCCTTTCTTCGTGGACGTTTGCTCCAGGACAGCGGTTACTACAAATCGGCGTTTGGGTTGGATTGCGCTCATGACTAGATCATCCATCAACCGGAATGTCAGGTGAAACGGGTGCCTCAGCCCACCCCTAAGTCAACGAATTGCTTAATCCGCTCCGCGATGGCGTGTGGGTAGTTCACCTCGCGCCCGTTGTGAAACATTTGGCTCTCGAGCAATGATCCATCTACGAACACTAGGAACTCGAGTGCGCGGGACTGCGCCACCTTGCGCTCTCGCCCCAGTGCCCCTCCGGTTTCCTAAACCGGTGCAACACCCGCGTGGCCGGGCACCGTGCGGGGATTGAAAGGGCCGGATGACATGCGTTCAGAATACCTGGACTTTCTTCGCACCCACGTGGCGATCCCCGTCAAGTGGGCGGAGGAACACCCCTCTTGCGACTGGCGAGATAGCCGGGCTATTGTCACTCGTTTACACAGTTAGGAGATGGGTATCCGATGCCGAATCATGTCTTCATCTCAGACCAAGAGGGCACGCTGCTATGGGAAGGCGAGTCCACTGCACCGTTTCTAGGATTACAAGGCGGTGAAAGCTTTTGGTTCGGAACACTTGAAGATCGCGTTTGGGCGTCAGTTATTAGCATCACGTACGGCCTAGATACGAGGAAAGGAGAGCTATATGTCGAGATGATCGTTCAACGGACGGCACCAACCACGTCCAGACTCGCACGTCAGAATTGGACGACCGTCGATCATGGCGATCACAGGGTCGGCGAAGGCTACGGAGGAATGGTCTCACTCGAGGATGGACGACTCGTCGTGACGGTCGGAGCCTCGAAACTGACGAAGTCAGTAAAATCTCTCACGATTCAACTAAACAGTCCCGAGGGCCCAGCCATCAAGACCGAGACCAACGTACTGGTGGGTTCCGTTGTGCGCCTCGAAGTCGCGGAGTGCCTTGTGATCGTCACGTTGGTGACTGCACATCCTCGCGGACGGGTCCGCATAACAGAACACACTCGCGTTAAGGGGGCCGCCGAGTGAAGTGCATCCACTGCGGCGACGATCATCTGAGTGCATACTGTCCGGGCTACTTTGCCGCGTCAATGGACAAGAGGCTTGAAGACGTCACCGAAGGCATTGAAGCTATATCAACCCTCGATACGGAGGCGCTCGCCGAAGTCTCGGATGGGCTCGATGAGCTAAATAGCGGCGTCCAATCGCTCCGTTCGATCAATCGCGAGTTGGCTGACACCGTCAGTCTCGAGGCGGCTTCATCGAGGGACGCGATGTTCGATGTTGGGCAAAGCATTTCAGAGTCTATTTCGACTTCGGGGCGGGATCTTGAGAGAGGGCTGCGCGAACTGAGCGGAAGCACGATAGTTGCCGGCGTGATGATGCGAGAGGGCATGATCGCTGCTGGAGCAATGATCAGTTCGGCACTCGCAGGTGTTGGTGCGGCGCTGTACTACCGTGATCGGATGGATCAGATCCGACACACTGAACGGCTGGAATTCGAGGAACTTAGTTCAGACGCCGGGCGGGCAAGACGCGAGTTGAAGGTTGCAACCACTTTGGTCTGTGTTGGCGACGCGGCACAAGCGGCCGATCATCTGAAAGAGAGCATTCGGCTCTTTCCGACTTCAGCTGAAACCTTCAGGGTCCGAAGCATTGTTGAAAGCGTTCAAGGCGATCACGCAGCGGCGGCGCTCTCGCTGAAGACGGCTCTTCGATTAGCGGACGATGACGAGTTCTTGCCGCACTTCAACAACATCAATGACACATTGAGTGAGTCTACGCAGGACGCGATTTCCGTCAGCATAGTGACCCAGTTGGCGTATGAGCTGTCCCTATTAGCTCGCGAGCCGGAGGCGCTGGAACTGCTCGACCGTAAGCTAATTGATCGTCCGTCGAGTGTCGATCTTCATCACGTTCGTCTGCGAATACTGAGCAAGACGGCGGAGTGGGACGCTCGCCATGATCTATGCATCCGGGAGATCGTCGAACTATCTCCTGTTCATTTCAATATCTTGCATCTCGATAACCAGCTTGGCGACCGACTGGCGGCAACGCGAGTAGTTCTTAAGCGGTTGCGAAGCGACGCCGAAATTGCACTCAAGAACAAGTCGCGTGCCTTGATTGCAGTCTCCAAAGGCCATGCGGACTTGTCCCTGCTGAATTTACCGACAGAGGGCAAAGGCAGTTATTGCGACCTGAGGCGAGCTACGAATGAGATGACAATGAAAATCCTCGAATATCAGCGGCCTCGGTTGCAATGGCGGAAATGAACAACAGCTGATCGGACGACGTTCGTGCCTTGACAGGCTGCGCCTGCCGCGCCCCACTGGGCAGACGCTTGACTGACGATCCTCCAAGGCCAGTCCCCAGAGTGTTAGCTTTGAACTTCTTCCATTGTTTTGGTAAATGCTTCTCGTTGGGTTCGGTGTGGCAGCTCGGTTGAGGCGTCCCCCAACAGCAGTGTCCATCTGTTTGCTAAGGACGCTACATCACCTCGGCCCTTAATTTCCTCTTGTTGGGGGTCTCTGGCCGGCCACGAGCTCTTCTTCTCAGTCTCGCTTGGAGTCATCGACCTTCCGCCGCTCACCCACCGCAGCCCGATGGGCACATACTTCAATCGATTCGGTTCAAATTTCAGAATCTTCGCCATGGTCTCCACCGGCGATGCGAGTGTCCACTACGGGGTGCGCTCGTTCACGCACCCGCATCCGCTGCAGGCGGTTCGGCAATCCATCCGCCATCGAGAAACTGCTGCACTCGCGCGGCGAGCTCACTCGAGTAAACCGCCAACCGTTCACCGTGAAACATCTGCGACTCCAGGAGTGAGCCGTCGACGAAAACGATGAATTCTAGCCCTCTGAAAGGCACCACGTTGCGCTCGCGGATCTCGGCAACATGACCACCAGCCTTCGTGAAGAGGTAAAGGACGCGCATCGGTCCGCCTTGTTCCTGCGGCCAGGTTCAAATAGGTTTGTCACCACGACGACGTGCCGCCACGGTGACACTCGACTGAGTAAGACGGCGTTTGCACGCGGCTGCGGAGAGCGGCACGAAAAGCGGAATTCGTGTGGGGGGACTGGGCGCAGTTACCCGCCCCCCTGGACGCACTGATCCCTTGAAGCGCCTACACTCAGACTCTCGTCCATTGTGCGTCTTCGCGGTAAAGGTTGATGTTGGGCTGGATACAAGGCCAATATTCGTTCTTGACGTAGTACTCCAGGCACTTCGCGACAGTCGACGTAAAGGTGGGAACGAAACCTTCGAACTGTCCGCTCAAGATCACTACAACAACGGAAATCACCAAGGCCGCTTCGCAACACCTCTGAGCGGTTTGCTCCATTTGAGCTACGGTAGGACCCATGACACTCGTATACGCAACAAGATCAGTGTGCCGAATGTAGAGTGCTGGACACGATATCCGCGCAACTTGGCATCTGCCTATTCGCACCTCCTTTTCCTCCCACCGAACTTCGAAGTCGGGAACCTGTGGTATTCGGGCCACTTCTTTGTAGTACACGCGTCTCACTTCAAGGCGACAATTTCCGTTGGCGGGCGGAGGCGGCCCCTCCGGCCCGTTACCGTCTGTGGCTGTACCGTCGTCCAGTCTAGGAGGTGCGACACATGATTCTGACTGTCTTGGCTGCGAAAGCGTGTAATGGGCCGCCGCGCAAGCATTACGAAATAACCTATCAGCGCTCAGCTCCTCTCTGGGAGGTGAGCGTCGCGAAAGACGGTAAGACAAGACCACGTAATACTCGCCAATGCCGACGCCAGCAGCCATAAGCGCCGCTTCGGCAGCGTCGACGTCGTCCATTGGCTGATATTGCCGAAAAGAGTCTTCGACCGATTGCTGATTCGCCGGAGAGATTTGGTTCGAGACGAACAAGGCGGCGTACAGGTCCACGTCGAGTTCGTGGACAACCCAACAATCTGTATGCGCCTGCATGAACCAAACGTTCGATTCGCGGAAAACATCGTAAGTGCGGCGCTTGAAAGTAAATAGGTTCAGCCTGAGGTCGTTCGGATTTGTAACTGCGAGAGATTTCGTTCCAACTTGTCTGAACGCCGTTGGATCTGTAGGGACAACAGCGCCAGCGTCGTATATGTAATTGCCAGCTCTCGATTCATCTCGCACCGCGCCTTGCCCTCCACCAAGCGCTCTGCAGAACGCATCACCCGGCGTTTTGGAGCTAATCGATAACTCAACAAATCTTTGAATAGGCATATTTCTCCGCTGAGGGAACGGTTAACGACGAGCGCATTTGCGAAGCGTGTCAAACGACAGGGGAAATTGACCCCCTTACGCCACTAAAACTGACCCCCTCATAATTAGTGTTTTCTTCGGTCAGCGCGAGCCGGCTCGCCGGCGAGCGCTCCCTGTGGGTGCGGCACCGCCGGG